>SXGS01403529.1_pt1 | contig 81277 bp, 56 predicted proteins | sample 3174681 | NCBI WGS metagenome assembly SXGS01 (sample SAMN11356861, study PRJNA531348) | freshwater metagenome | isolation source: freshwater sample F1-80 | place: China: Fuxian Lake, Yuxi | collected 2017-12-25 | reverse complement strand
GGCGACAGTCACGTCGAGTGGTTCGAGGGCAACTACGCCGAGTACGAAGCCGATCGCAAGAAACGTCTCGGCGCCGAGGCCGAGCAGCCCCACCGCATCAAGTACCGCCGCTTCACCCGGTGACTGGGTACGCGGGCCTCCGGCCCGCTTCTCCTGGTCGTGCGGCACGGCGGCCCACCCACATCCCGCGCGAATGCGCTCGCGGCAGGACGGGCGCGTCAGGCGGGATCGGCCTCGAACGAGGGGCCGGCGTAGCGCAGCGGCGTGGCCGGGAGCTGGCTCGGCGCCGGACCCTGGCGCATCCCGGGCAGGGTGAAGCCGCCGTCGATCACCAGCGCTTGACCGGTCACGAACTCCGACTCGTCGCTGGCGAGGAAGAGCGCTGCCTGTGCGATGTGGCGCGGTTCGCCCGTGATCGGCAGGGGTTGGAGCTGGGTCAGGAGTTGGCCCGTCATCTCGGCCCCGCCGGGGATACGGCTCGAGAGGATCGGCGTGTTGATGCCGCCCGGGCAGATCGCGTTGACCCGGATGCGCTCGGGCGCGACCTCGAGCGCCACCGAGCGCGAGAGGTGGGCGACAGCGGCCTTGGCCGCGCTGTAGGCATGTGGTCCCGCGCCCGCGCGCAGGCCCGCCACCGACGAGGTCGAGATGATCGAGCCGCCGCGTCCGCGCATATGACGGACTGAATGCTTGATACCAAGGAAGACGCCGCTCAGCAGGACGGCGAGCGTGCGATCCCAGTCCTCGCGCCGGGTTTCGTCGATCGCTCCGATGGCCCCGCCCAGACCGGCGTTGTTGAAGCTCACGTCGAGGCGGCCGTAGTCGGCGACGGCGCGATCGATCAATCGAGCGACGTCGTCCTCGTCGGCGACATCGGTGCGGACGAAGACCGCGGCCACGCCGGCACTGCGGCAGCGCCGCGCGACCTCTTCGCCGCCCGCCTCGTTGAGGTCGCCCAGCACCAGGCTCGCGCCCTCGGCGGCGAAGAGTTCGGCGGTGGCGGCGCCGATGCCGCTGGCCGCACCGGTGATGACGACGGATTTTGCGGAGAGTCTGCCCATGTCGGTTGGGCTAGCGTCCCGGGCCGCAGCCCGCCACGACACCTCGCGCGTGAGCGCGCGACGCCAAGCTCACGCCTCGCTCCACCCCGCGCGGTGCCCGAAGCGCCACCGCCCTGGGTACGCGGGCCTCCGGCCCGCATCTCGCAGGTGTACGGGCCGGAGGCCCGCGCACCCCGGGGGCTCCCCGACCGCTACGTTCGTGGTGCCGAGGGCGGGTCGCTGATCATGAGCGTGCCGAGCGCGGTGCAGACGGCGCGGCCCTCGTTCTCGACCTCGACCCGGACCACGGCACTGCGCCGTCCGAGCGATACAACGCAGGATTCGGCGCGCAGCGTGCCGGTCTTCACCGGGGCCAGGTAGTTCAACTTGAATTCGGTGGTTGCAGCCCACTGGCCGCGCGCCATCAGCGGGTAGAGCACGCAGCCGAGCACGTGATCGACCAGCGCGGCCATGGCACCACCGTGCAGCGTGCCGAAGGGCGTGAGCAACTCGTCCCGGACCGGCACTTCGGCGAGCAGTCGTCCAGGGCCGAATTCCAGAAAGCGGACGCCAAGGTAGGTCGGGACACCCGAGGTCGCCTCATTGTTGACCCGGATCATCCCCCGGGCCGTTTTCTCCTCAAAGCTGGGAAAGCGCGTCACGTCGGCCATGCCGCGCTCCTAACCCCGAGCGGCCCCTCGCGCACAGGTCGCGCAGGGCTGCTCCCGGGTACGCGGGCCTCCGGCCCGCATCCCGATCGAGAGGCGCACCCAGGGGGGATCAGCGGTGATGGTCTGTGTGGGTTCTTTTGACCTTTTGGATAGTGGGAGGGGGCTGCGGGCTTTCTCTTGTGCGTGAACCCCATCGGGCTCGGCTGCTCCCGGGTGCGCGGGCCTCCGGCCCGCATCTGGTGGTCGTGCGGGCCTCGGGCAAGCATCTCGTCCAAATCTCTACTCCGTCCGCTTCTGCCACAGCTTGCCGGGCTCGCTCAACGCACGGTCAGTCCTCGCTCGTTCCGCCCGCCCCGGACGGCCCTGGAGTTGACTCGCTACGAGCCGGGGGCGTGGCCTGGCGTGGTGTTTGGACGGGTCCGGGCGCCGTCGTGCCGTCGCCCGTGAACACCACGTCAAACTCCATCACTTCGCCGGCGGGGGAGATGTTGCGGATCGCGAAGCGGCCGGGCGCGCCGTCATAAGCATCGGTCGATGGCGCGCCGCCGGGCTGTGGGCCCAGCCGCCGGTCCGCCCAGGGGTCGCCCGCGTCGCCGCGGTTGCCGCCGCGGGCGTGCCCGACGTCGAGGTCGGACGGCCAGCGGTCGGCGGTCAACAGGTCGAGCCGCTTGTGGCGCGGGTCGTCCTGTGAACGGCGGAAACTTTTACGTGACTCGTCGACGTGCCAGATCAGCAGCCCTTCGCCCTTGAGGCCCCGGTCGGCGCCGACGCGCGCGCGGTTCTCGATCAGGAAGACCTCGCCGTCGCGGCCGGTACGGATCCGCACCACCTGCCCCGAGCGCTCGACCAGCGGCAGGCGCACGCGCTGGGTCGTCTCGACGTCGATCGGATCGACCCAGCCGAGCTGAAGTTTGGACCAGGCCTCGGGGTGGGGGGGGCGCTCGCCCATGCCGAGCCACGTGCCTTGACCCATGAGTCCCCACACACCGATGCCCTCGTGGGCCTTGCCCGGAGCGTAGAGCTCGGGCAGCCCGAGTACATGGCCAAATTCATGATTGAGGACGCCGTAGGGCGAGAGGCCGTGCAGCGGTTCCTCGGCGACCACCATGCCCCGGCGCAGGACCTGCTCGCCGATCCTGGCGATGGCGATGCCGCCGTAGGCGTTCGACCAGGGCAGGCCCGGTTGGCGCCGTTCCATATCGGACTCGGCTCCGGGGCCCGCGAAGAAAACCACCACCACGTCGGGCGCGAAAGCTTCGAGGCGTGCTTTCTCGGCGTCCTCGCCGGGCTGCGTCGCGAGGCCGATCGCGTCACGGATCAAATCGCCGGGGCGGCTGAGATAGCGCGCGCGTGCCTTCGGCAGTCGGTAGACGTGAGAGCTCACGGCCGTGTCGATGACGAGGCGGCCGAGCGAGACCTCCTTCCAGTAGTCCTGCATCCGATCGACCAGACCGTTGCCGCCCGGGTTCTTGAAGTCGGAGACGGGCCGGCTCGAAGCGCGGTCGGGAAAGTCGACGCGCAGGACGTAGACCCGCGCTCGCGGCCCGGGCCACGGCGGCGCGGCGTGCGAGGGTGCGGGTGTCGCGGGCTGTTGCGAGGTTGCCACGGGCAGCGGAGCGGCGGTGGGGTCGCCCTTGGCGTGCGCCGTGATCGCCGCCAGCACCAGCAGTGTTCCGAGCAGCGCCAGCGCTGCGCATTCACTCAAACAAAACTCGTCTCTGCCGCGAGTGCGGATGCGCTGGGTGCGCTGGGCGCGCGGGCCTCCGGCCCGCATCTCGTGGTCGCGCGGACCGGAGGTCGGTGCATCCGGATGCGGGCCGGAGGCCCGCGTACCCAGCGTATCCGGGGCGTGTTTGGAGTGCTCGCTTGCGCGCTGATAAGGTCCCGGCGCGGATCGCGCGCCGCCTGTCGTCATGCCCAAGCTCATCATTCAAATCCCGTGTCTCAACGAGGCCGAGCAACTCGTGGCGACTGTGGGCGCGCTGCCACGGTCCATCCCCGGGATCGACGAGATCGAGTTCCTGGTGATCGACGATGGCTCGGAGGATGGCACGGCTGAGGTCGCGCGGGGTCTCGGTGTCCACCACATCGTGCGCTTTCCCCAGCACCAAGGTCTGGCGCGAGCTTTCTCGGCCGGACTCGATGCCGCGCTCAAGCTCGGGGCCGACATCATTGTCAACACCGACGCCGATAATCAATACGACGCGCGCGACATCCCGGCCCTGATCCAGCCTATCCTCGCGGGCGAGGCCGACATGGTGGTGGGTGACCGCGGCCCCGCCCAGCTCGAGCACTTCAGTCCCCTCAAGCGCCTGCTCCAGTTCTACGGCAGCTGGGCGGTGCGCGGGCTCTCCGGCACGCGCGTGCCCGATGCCGCGAGTGGCTTCCGGGCCTTTGACCGTCGCGCAGCACTCCGGCTCAACGTCGTTTCCGAGTTTACCTACACGCTCGAGACCATCGTTCAGGCCGGCAAGAAGCAGCTCGCCGTGAGTCACGTTCCGGTGCGCTCGTACCGGACGCGCCCCTCGCGCCTCTTCCAGAGCATTCCGTCCTACCTGCGGCGCTCGGTCGTGACGCTCGTGCGGATCTATGCGCTCTACGAGCCGATTCGGGTCTTCTGGACGCTCGGCGGGTTGATGGTATTCGGCGGCGCCGTCCTCGGCGTGCGCTTCCTGATCTATAACATGATTTACGGGCCGCAGGGCCTGGTCCAGTCGCTCATTCTCGCCGCTTCGCTGGTCATCATCGGCGTGCAGACCATTCTGATGGGGCTGGTCGCCGATCTGATCGCCTCCAACCGCGCGCTCATCGAGGACGGCCTGCTGCGCATCCGCAAGATGGAGCTACGGTTCGGCGAAGGGCTTGACACCGAGCCGGGCTATCATCGCAACGGCGGGGCGACGCCGGCCGGAGAGTCCCCGTCCCGGTGATCACGGTCCTCTTTGGGACCTACGATTCGCGCCACGCCGCGAATCGGCTGCTGCAAGCCGATCTGGTTCGCGCCGGTGTCGAGGTGCGAGTTTGTCACGCGCCGCTCTGGCAGGAGACGCGCGACAAGGATCGAGATTACTTCGGGCCGCTGTCGCTGCTCGGACTCGGCGGGCGCTGGCTCCGGGCCGCGCTTGGTCTCGCGCTGCGCTTTCGCGTCGCAGCACCCGGTGCCGATTGCGTCGTGGTCGGATTCAACGGCCAGCTCGACGTCCTGCTGGCGCGTCTGCTCGCCGGTTCGCGGCGGGTCGTGTTCGTACCCCTGGTCACGCTCACCGAGACCCTGGTCGAGGACCGCGCGGTCTACCGGCGCGCGGGGCTGGTGGCACGCCTCCTGCGCGCGGTGGATCGCCTCACGCTGCACGCCGCCGACCGCGTGGTGGTGGATACCGGAGCGCACGCGGCATGGATGGTGCGCGAGCTTGGCATGGATGCCGCTCGCTTGCGCGTCTGTCCGCTCGGGGCCGAGGAGATCTTTGCCGCCGCAGGGCCGGGCGAGGGTTACGCGGGGAACGACGCGGCTGCCGCCGGCATTGGCGATGGCGTAGTACCCAGAGAAGCTCCGGGCGAGGGTGACGCCGGGAACGACGTCTCTGCTCCTCGGCCGGAGGGTACAGCGGCGCTCGTGTCGGTGGGCGAGGGTGGTCCCGGGCGCGCGCCCGGCGAACGCCTGCGGGTGCTTGCGTACGCGAGCTACCTGCCCTTGCACGGGCTCGATGTCGTGATCGAGGCGGCGCGACTCCTCGGCCCCGAGGCGGGACTCGCGTTCGAACTGGTGGGCCGTGGTCCCGGCTACCCGTCGATCGCACGGGGCGCGCGCGATCTGTCTCACGTTCGCCTGACGGATTGGCTGCCCTATGGGGAGCTGATCGCGCGGATCCGCTCGGCGGATGTGGTGTTGGGGATCTTCGGCGCCTCGGTCAAGACTCAAATTGTTGTCCCGAACAAGGTCTACCAGGCCGCACAGATCGGCCGCTGCGTTCTGACGGCCGACACGCCTGCGATCCGCGAGATCTTCATGCCGGGGGAATCGATCGAGGTCTGTGCGCCGAACGCGACCGCGCTGGCCGCGGCGTTGCGCCGACTCGCCGCCGACGTGCCGCACACCGCCGGGGTAGGAGCGGCGGCCTGTGCGGCCGTCGCCCGCGAGGCCGGCCCGGAGAGGCGCTCGGCGCGGCTGCGCGCGATTCTGGAGGAGACGTGAACCGGCACCCCCCACCAGCGCCGTCGCGAGCACATTGCGGCTGCCGTGGTGGCGCCGTGGCGGAGGCGTGCGCCCGCCCGCGTCGTCGCGAGCACGTTGCGGCGTCGTGGCGGAGGCGTGCGCCCGCCATCGCGGTCGCGAGTACGTCGCGGCGACCGTCGTGGCGGCGTGGCGGAGGCGTGAGACCTGCAGTGGCATCGCGAGCACGTCTCGACGGTCGGTGTGGCCCTCGGGAGGAAGCGTGAGACCGCTGCGCGTTGCGGTCGGGGTGGTGGCCGGCACGCTCGGCGGTCCCGCCACCTACGGCGTCGAATTGGTGCGGGCTATGGTCGCTCTGGACCAGCCCGGGCTTCGCCTCGAAGTCTTGACGGACCGACCGGAGGCCTTCACGCCGAGCGCTGGGCTGGGCGTGCACCGGGTTGCCTTGCCTAGCCCCTGGGCGCAGCCGCTGTGGGACAACGTCGCGATCCCCCGTGCGCTGCGCGGGCTCGACGTTCAGCTCTACCATGGCACCAAGCACGCCCTGCCGTTCGGAGGATTGCGGCGGGGGGTGCGCCGGGTGGTGACGATTCATGACCTGGCGGTGTTCGCCGAAGCTGCGACCTTCACGCGCGCCCAGCGCTGGCAGTTGCGGGTGCATCTGGCCCATGCGGCGCGGCGCGCCGATCGCATTCTGTGCGTGTCGGGCCATGCCGCCCTGGATGTCACGCGCCGGCTCGGCGTTGCGGCGGATCGGGTCGCGGTGATCCCGAACGGCGTCGCCAGTCATTTTCGTCCGCCGACGGCGGAGGTCCGGGCGCGGACGCGGCAGCGCCTCGGCGTGGGCCCAGGCGAGATTCTCTGTGCCTGCGTCGGCACGGCCCAGCCACGCAAGCGCATCGAAGTAGCGCTCGCCGCCGTCGGGGAACTCCGTGCCCGCGGTCTGCCCTTGCGACTGGTGGTCGCCGGCCGGCGACGACCCGGCTACCGCCCGCCGTGGCTCGAGGCGCCGCCCGCGGGTGTTCTGCTGGCCGGCGAACTCGCGGCGGCCGAGTTGGTGGATCTTTACGGCGCGGCCGACCTGATGGTGAGTCCGTCTACCTTCGAGGGTTTCGGCCTCACCTTCGCCGAGGCCATGGCGTGTGGCTGCCCGGTGGTGGGTGTGGCGACGAGTTCGGTGCCGGAAGTCGTGGGGAGGGGTGGCCTGCTCGTCGAGCGCAGCGACCCGGGATTGATCGCCGGCGCAATCGAGCGGCTCGCGTCCGAGCCGGAGCTGCGGCGCGAACTGGGCCGTGCGGCGCTTGACCAGGCGACCGGATTCTCGTGGGATCGAGCTGCTCGGCTGACGTTGGAGGCGTATCGTGTGGCACTGGCTTGAACGGCGGCGCGCGGCATCTCGCGGGACAGCATGGCGTGCGGCGCTGGAGGCGAATCGTGTGGCACTGGCTTGAACGGCAGTTGCGCGCAGGTGGGCGCGCCCGGTGGGAGACCCTGTGTGTGGCCGGGGGGCTGCTCGCCTGGTTCTGGTGGTTCCGTCGCTACGGTTTCGATCTTGTCGACGAGGGGACGCTGCTCGCCCAGATCGGCCGGGTCCACGCGGGCGCCCGACCCTATGTCGATTTCGAGACCGGCTACGCGCCGCTCTATTTCTGGCTTCAGGGGCTGGCGTGGAGGATCTGGGGAGCGGGGCCGCTCGCCTCGCGCACGTTCGGTGTGGTCGTCCATGTGGCGACGCTCACCATACTCTTTGCTTTTCTCCGGCGTTGGACGGTGACCTCGGTTGCGTTGGCGATCACGGCGGTGGTCGTGGCTTTCCTGCACCCGGCGGCGCTCGCGTGGGGTGGCTTCTTCAATGTGCCGTACCCCGGCTGGCCGGCGGCGTTGCTGCTGCTTGTCGCGCAGGGTCTTGTCGTGGGGGTGGTGGGGCGCCGGCTGGAGTTGCGCTCGCGACTCTTGATCATCGTGGGCGCGGGGCTCGCCTGCGGCCTGGCGTTCTCGCTCAAGCCCAACTCGGGTTTGCTCGGGCTTGCGGCGTCGGCGCTGGCCCTGTCGTCGGGCTGGTCGCGCGACGACCGCGTGAGCCGCTGGGCGGGCGCCGCTCTCGCGCTGCTGGCCCCGCTTGCCGTGTGTCTCTTGATCGGGCGCAGTCTCGCTTCGGCGTGGGCGCCCGCCCTCGTCGTGCCGGTTGCACTGGCCGCGTTTTGCGTCGTGCGCGCGCACCGTCCGGTGGAAGGGCGTGCCGCGGGTGATCTGGTTGCGCTCGTCGCAGGCTTCGTCGCGCCCGTTCTTTGCTGGCTGCCCGCGCTCGTCGCCGAGATGGGGTTCGGGCGCGTGCTGCGCGAGGTCCTTCTCCTTGACGGCGGTGCCGTGATCGCCGCCTATCTGCAGCCTTTCCCCTGGCCCCACCCGGTAGCCTTGCCGGTTCTCGGCGGGCTCGGGCTCGCCGCATGGCTCGCGGCGGGACGGGGTGCGGCGTTGGCACCCTTGGCACTCGGCCTGGGGGCCGCGGGCGGCACGCTCGCGTTGCTTGCCGGAGTAATGCCACTGCGTCTCGTCGTCGAAAATATTTTGCTCTGGACGCCCCCCGCGGCCATCGCCGCGGGCGCGCTCGCGGTGGGCCGGCGCGGCGGCCGGGCGGGGGCGCGCGAGCGCGCCGCACTCGCGTTTGCGGCTGTCGGCGCCGTGCAACTCTTTCCGCGGCCCGATCTCATCCATCTCGCGATGATCGGCCCCGGCGTCGCGCTCGCCTTCGGTCTGAGCTGGCGGCGCAGCGCTGTTGCGTGGCGTCGCGAGCGCGCGCATCTGCAGCCCACACGCCAGGAGACGCCCGTGCCGCAGTGTATTCTTGGTGCGGTGTTGACCCTCTGCGTGGCGCGGGGCGGGACGGTCGCCGCAGCACGGCTCGAGAGCCGACTCGCACCGATGTTACCGGGGGTGCCCGCCGCACCCTTCGTCGTGGTCGAGCAGGCGGTCGCGCGCTGGGCCTGGCTGGACGAACTGGTCGGTCGAGTCGCGCACGCACCGGCGGGGCCCTTCCTCGGCTTCCCGGACCTCGCCGGCGTCGGCGTGCTCGCCGGTCGGCCCCAACCCTGGCGCTATCTCTACTTCGTCCCCGGTCGGCCCGATCACGACGGCGAGTTGGAGATGCTGGCGAGCCTTGTGCAGCAGTCGCCCGCCGTGGTGCTCCTTGGAACACCCGCCGTGCCCGCATTTGCCGGGGCACCGGCGTACTTCGCTCGCCTGGTTACGGCGCTGGCGGCTCTGGATACGGCCGAGGGGTCGGTCGAGAGTCCGAGCGGCCCGATCAGGATCCGTATCGCCGCCACACCTTGACCGAACGTGTGTCGCGCGGCGGCCAGCGGCACTGCGGCCATGGCGTGCGGGTCGCGTGCGTCGTTGTGAGCGGAGCCGCCACGCGAGTGGACGAGGGCCTCGCGGAGGTCCAGCAGGTGTGCCGGGGCGCGGAGGGCGTTTGACCGGAGCAGGGGGTGCGCGTAGGCCAGCGGCGTGGCGGGTGGGGTGGAAGGGGACCTGCGCCGCGTCGGCGTCGTCGTGCTCGATTGGAACGGCGGTGCGCTGACTCTGCGCTGCCTCGAGTCGGTGTACGCAAGCCGTAGCGTCGTGCCAGAGGTCGTGCTGGTCGACAACGCCTCGCGCGCCCCGGTGCTCGATGCTGCCAAGCAACAGTTCCCTGCCCTGACGACGATCCGCAACCCGACCAACCTCGGCTACGCCGGCGGCAACAACATCGGCATCCGCCATCTCCTCGAGCGCGGTGTCGAAGCCGTGCTGGTGCTGAACAACGACGCGCAACTCGCCCCCGAGGCGCTGGCGACGATGCTCGCTGCGGCGCGGGAGGCCGGGGAGATCGCCGCGGTGGGGGGACTGATCCTCGAGCCGCGCATGCCGGGGCAACGCGATCGCATCTGGATGGCGTGGGGGCGTGTCACCTGGCGGCAGAGCCTGGTCGGATTGCCCGGCCGAGGCGAGCCCGATGGGCCCCGCTGGCGCGGCCGGCGCGATGCCGAGTGGGTTTCGGGAGCAGCCCTGCTCTTGACACGGCGCGGGCTCGAGCGGGTCGGTCTCTTCGACGAGGAGTTCTTTGCTTACCTCGAAGAGGTCGATTGGTGCGCCCGGGCCCGCGCCGCCGGTCTGCGCGTGGTCTGGGCCGGCGACGCCGTGGTCGAACACCGCGGCGAAGCGAGCTCGGGCGGAGGGTCCTACATCAGTCGCAAGCAATATCTGGTGGCGCGCAACGCGGTGCTCTTCGCGCGCCGCCATGGGTCGCTGGGCCAGAGACTGCGGTTCTTCACTTTCTTCTTCGGCTCGCTGCCCTTGCAATGGCTTCGGCGCTGGCCGCGAGGTGAGGCCGCCGGCGTGTGGCTCAAGCTGCGTGGGGTGTGCGACGCGCTGCGGGGCCGCTCCTTGCCGCGGGCAGCGCTGGGGATCGACGCGTGAGTGCGGGGGCGAGCCGGCTGGCCCGCGGTGGTGGCCTTTCGTTCGCCACCGTTCTCGTCGAGAAGGTCGGTTCGCTACTCGTGGTGTTGCTGCTGGCGCGGCTGCTGCCGGTCGCGGTCTACGGCGAATATGCCTTCGTCATCGCCTATCTCGGGATTTTTCAGATTGTCGCCGATGCGGGCCTCGAGACGGTTCTGGTGCAGCGGCTTGCCTCGGAGCCGGGCCGGCGCGAATTCTGGTTCCGCGGCGGGCTGGGCCTGCGGTTCGCGACGGCATCGGTGGCGGCACTCCTCGCAGTCGGGTTCGTGCCGTGGGCGGGTGGCACGGACGGCCTGCGGGCACCGGTCATGGCCGCGGCGGGTTTGCTGCTTGTGGCACAGCCGGTGGCGCGGGCTCTTCTGCGCACCGTCGGGGCGTTTCGCGGCGTGTTCCTGGCGGCACTCCTTTCTGCGAGCGTCGGCGTGATCGCGCCGGTCGTTGTCGCGCGGCAGGGTGGGTCGCTGGCGGGCGTGCTCGGCTGGGTCTCGTTCGGCCCGGTCGTGGGTCTGCTCGTGGCCGTCTGGCTGGTGGGCCGCCACCAGCGCGTGAGCCCCGTCTTCGAGTTTGACGCTTGGCGGTCGTTGCTGGCCGAGTCTTGGCCGGTCGCGGCGAATCTGCTCGTCGTGGTGGCGGCGTTGCGGGTGGTTCCGCTCCTGCTGATGCGCACGGCCGGCCCATCCGCGGTTGGGTTCTTCACTTCGGCGGCGCGCATCGTGGAGGCCACCAACCTGGTGGCCGAGGCCGCGCTGCTGGTGCTCTACCCATCGCTGGTACGGAGGATCGCCGCCGGCCGGGCCGAGGGTGCCGAACTCGCACTGCTCACGGCGCGACTGCTCGCGACGGTTCAGATTGCGGTGGCGCTGGTGCTGTCGATCTCTGGTCGCGACTTGATGGGTCTTCTCTTCGGCGAGACCTTCGCGGCGTCCGGTCCGGTGCTCTCGATACTAGCTCTGACGATTCCCTTCTCGGCGCTCGGCACCCTCTACGTGAGCCTGCTCGTGGCGGTCGGCCGCCAGCGGCTGCTCCTCGGGCTGAACGCTCTCGCGGCAGTCGGCCAGATCCTCCTGCAACTGGTGCTCGTGCCGCGTTACGGGTCGGTCGGTGCAGCGGCCGGTATCGTCGCTGGCGCGGTGATCAATCACGCCGTCCTGGCCGTGCTGCCGGCGACCCGGCCATGGATCTTGCCCTGCGTGCGTGCGGCGTTGGGTCCCGTCGCACTGGCGGCGGCGTTGGTGGGTGCGGCAACACTGCTGGGAGCCGGCTCGGGCATCGGCACCGCTGCCTTTCTAGTGCTTGCGTTCGTGGTCACGAGCATTTTGACCGGTGCCGTACGCCCCGCGGACTTCCGGCGCCTTGCGGCGCTGCACGGCGCTTGACGCTCCTGATCGCGTTTTCCGCCGGGTGTGGTCCGCGCCGTCTGCCGCCGTCCACGCGGGCGGCGAAGTGAAGAATCGCTGAGTCTCCGGGATGTCCGGTGCGGCGGCCACGAACGATGTCGGCTTGTCGATCTTCAGCCGGCTCTGCGCTCGGGGGTTGTGGTCCGGATGAGGGCGCCCTGGCGAGAGGAGTGAACCAGGAGTCTCCGAGGCTGTCGCGAAGCCACGATTCCCCTCGGTGTCGGTCCTCTGATAAGGCCCGCAGTCGTGCGCGGGCCGCGGGGGAGGACGTCCGGAGTGGGGACCGGCGCCGACGCGCGCGACCGGCTGTAGCCGCATGAAGCTTCTGATGCTGAACGAGCGCGACGTCGCGCATCCGCTTGCCGGCGGCGTCGAAGTCCATCTCGAGGAGGTCGCCAGTCGGCTCGCGTCGCAGCACGCGATCGAGACCACCGTTCTCTGTTGCGGTTTCCCCGGCGCCCCAGCCGAGGAGGAACGCCGGGGGATCCGCTTCCGGCGGATCGGCAACCGCTACAGCTATTACGGCCTGCTGCCTCTGCACGCCCGTGCTGCGGCGGCGCGGCTTGGGCCCGATCTCGTGGTCGAGAACCTCTCGCGGCTGCTCTTCTTCTCGCGTCTCTATCTGCCGCGGGTGCCGCGCCTTGGCCTCGTGCACCAACTCTTCGGCCTTGGCGCCTTTCGGCAACTCGGGTTTCCGCTCGCACCCTGGGTCGTCGCCAGCGAGGCTCTGCTGCCGCTTGCCTACGCCGATTGCCCCTTCGTCGCGGTGTCCCCCAGCACGCGCGAGGATCTGGTCCGTCGCGGCATCGCGGCCGAGCGGATCCGCGTCGTCCTGGGCGGCATCGATCACGGCCGCTACCGGCCCGATCCGGCGGTGGCGATCGATCCGGATCTGGTCGTCTTCCTCGGCCGGCTCGAAGTCCACAAGGGCATTGATCTTTTGCTCGATGCGTGGCACGCGGTGCGCGGCGCAAGGCCCGGTGCCCGGCTGGTCATCATCGGCACGGGCACGGCGGCGACTCGCATGCGCAGCCGTGCGGCGAGCCGTCACCACGGCGAGACCGTGCGTTTCCTCGGTTTCGTGCCCGACGACGAGAAAGTTTCCTGGCTCCGGCGGGCCGCCGTCGTCGTGCAGCCGAGTCACAAGGAAGGATTTGGATTGACCGTTCTCGAGGCCAATGCCTGTGGAACGCCGGTGGTGGCGAGCGACGTGCCGGGTCTGCGCGATTCCGTTCGCCACGACCAGACAGGCTTGCTCGTGCCGGTCGGCGACGTGGTCGCTTTCGCGCGGGCGCTGGTGCGGTTGCTCGAGGATCCCGCGCTGCGCACGCAGCTCGGCACGGCGGGTGCGGTCTGGTCGCAGGCTTTCTCCTGGGATGCCGTGAGTGCCGCCGTGGCCGAGATTTGCCGTGCGGCGGCCGAGCGCCGACCGCTGCCCGAGACGCGCGATTTCCCCCCACAGGCGGAGCCGGCATCGTGATCCGCCGCTCCGGCCCGGTGGCGAGGGGTGCGACCCTGCTGGTCGCTCTCGCCGCCGCCACTCTCTACGTCGGGTTCGCCGACTACGGCTTCAATCTCGATGACGAGGGCACCGTTCTATACCAGATTCTGCGCACCGCGCGCGGCGAGCGACCCTATCTCGACTTTCACACCGGTTACACGCCGGCGGGCTTCTACCTCAACGCCGCACTCTTCGATCTCTTCGGCGTGTCCGTGCGGCCGCTCCGACTCCTGCTCGCCGCTGTCAATACCGCTTCGGTGGTGATGATCCTGCGCCTGGCTCTGCGCCTGGCGCCACCGCTGGAGGCATCGCTCGCCGCCCTGTGCTGGGGACTCTTCCTGCCGTTCTTTGCGGGACAATTCGCGTCGTTCAATATTCCGTATCCGGCCTGGTACGCGACACTCGGCTGGCTCATGACCGAGTGGGCGTGCGTGCGGGCGGCCGAGGCTGCGCCGCACGTGGCGCGCTCGCGGGGTTGGATCCTGGTGGCCGGAGTGCTGGCCGGGCTCACCTTCTCGTTCAAGCCGAACACCGGAGTGATGGCGCTCGGCGCCGTGGTGCTGGCACGGCTGGCTACGGCGCCGCCGCTTCGTGGCCGGCTCGGCTCTCTGCTCGAAGGTCTGGTGCTTGGGATCGCCGTCCTCGGAGTGCCGGCGGTGCTCGCCTTCGACCTCGCCACGAAACAATTTGCTTTATTGGGCCTTCCCGCGCTGGTCTTCCTCGTGGGCCTGGCATTGCGGGCGCGGCGGCTGCGGCGGCAGGGGAGCGACCGTCCGGTGGGGGCGGGCATTCTCGATCTGGTCGTGGTCGTCGTGGGCTTTGGTGCTCCCGTCGCGACCTGGCTCGGTCTCTTCCTGCCCCAGCTCGGATGGGCCGGGTTCGCGCGCGAGGTGTTGCTGCTCGGGGCGGGTGTCGAGGAGATCTACCTCCTCTACTTCCCGGATCTGAGCGCGTGGAGTGCGGCCGGCTTGCTCGTGCTCGGCTTTGTGGTCGCGCTGCCGTGGGTGATGGCTCGCGGCTGGCTTGGCGTGCGTGGCGCGATCGGGCTGCTCGGCGTGTCCGCTGCTCTCGGCATCGGCGCGCTCGCGGTCTTCGGTCTCGCCCCCGAAGGTCTCTTGCTCTCGGTCGGCATGCAGATCGAGAACCTGAGCTATTTTGTGGTGCCGCTGGTCCTCGTGGTGGCTGTGCTGATCTGGTTCGGACGCGCCGGCCGCCGCGACGAGGAGGCGGGCCGCGTGCTCGGGCTGCTCGGCGTGGCGCTGGCCTTCGGCGTGCTGCACTTTCTCCAGCTCTTCCCGCGCATAGACTTTATGCATGTCGTGATCAGCATGCCCTCGGCGCTGGTGGTGGCCGCGGGCGTGCTCTGGCAGGCCGAGCGCTGGGCCGTCGAGACGCTCGGCGCCGCCGGGATCGAGTCGCGGGTCGGCCGGGCGCGCCTGGTGCGGCTGGTCGCGGCGGCACCGATCGTCGTGGTTCTGCTGGCGCGCCTCGGTCCCTTCGTCGAGGCACGGTTTGACCTCGCCGGGGGCGTGCCCCATTTGCGCGAGCTGACGCCGATGGAGTTCCCGGCGCTCGCGGTCGGACTCGAGGCCGACCGCGACCACGACCTGCGCGAGCTGCGCGAGGTCGGCCGCTTCGTCGGCTCGCGGACCTCACCGGACGAGCCGATATTTGCCTTTCCAGCGCTCGGGATCGTGCCCTTCATGACCGATCGCATAACCCCCGTGCCGCATGATTACTTCTTCGCGGGCCGGCCCTCGCACGCCGACGAGGCCGTGATGCGCGCGCAGATCGAGGCGGCGCGGCCGGCGTTGATCGTCACGCTCAACGATCGCCTGGGCTACTTCTCGGCGGCGCCGGCGTACTATTTCATCCTGCGCGACTACTTCGAGCGCGGCTATCAGTTGGTCCGCCGGATCGGACGCTTCGATGTGCTGGCGCGCCGCGACCTGGTGGCGAACGGGCGCTTCGTGCCGGAGCCGGCCGGCGCCGCGTGGCGTGCTGCCGGCGAGGGCTCGGCCGGACGACGCCGCGAGGTGGTGCTCGTCACCGATCGGCTGGCGGCTCTCGGGAGTGCCGCCGAGCTCGCGTCAAGCTCCGAGCTGCTCGGCGATGTCGATCGCGAAAATCGCGGCTCGCTGATCCGGGCGGCCGTTGCGATCGCAGGGCGCACGCCGGGGGGGATCGGTGCGGTGGCGGATGTCATGGCGCCGCGCGGGCGCGCCCGACTGCTCTTCGTGCGCACCCTCGGCGAGTACGCCGGCGCCGCAGCGCTGCCCTGGCTCGAGGGCGTTTTCCTCGAGTCGCCCGACGCGCGCCTGCGCTGGGAGGCCGCCCGCTCCATCAACTATATTCTCGCGCGTGGACTGGCGAGCCGATTCGATCTGCTCGATGCGCCGGCCCCCGACGCTTCACCCTTCGATTTGCCCGCGGGCCTCCAGCCCGAGCGCACGACGGCCCTGGTCGCGGATTTCGAGGAACGCCAGCGCATCGGGCCGCTGGCCGCACTCGCCGCCGCCGATGCCGGGCGGCGCGACCTGGCACCGCGGCTCGACCATTTTGCGAGCGAGCGCGAGACTACGTGGTGGCGGATGCTTGCCGCCTGGGCGCTGCTGCGACTCGGGCAGGACGAACATGCGCGCACCTTCTACGAGGCGATCGATTCCGGCACGCTCGGCGGCCAGTACGTGCCCTCGATCCTGCTCGATCCGGCACTGACCGAGCCCGCTACGGCAAGCCGACTGGTCGCGGCGATGCTTGTCACAGGCAGTGCCGAGGGCCGTGAGACGGCGGCCTGGATGGCGCCCTATCTGGTTGTGCCGGTGCCGGAGCCAGCCTTGCGTGCCGCGCTTGCCGACCCCGAGCCGGGCGTGCAGCGGGCCGCCCGCTGGGCGCTCGACGAGATCGCTCGCCGAGAGGGGACGGCGGGCCGCGTGCATGATAGGGGGGCCGGCTCGTGACCACCGCGGGCAATGATCCGGACGTCGTCGGCCGCAACCCCTTCGATGCGCCGGCCGGGTACACCGGCGAACGCCTGGCGGCGGACGACCCGCGCTTCCGGCCGGACCTGGCGCGCCATCTTGCCGCCTACGACCTGGTTGGTCCTCTGGTCGCCGGCCAGCGCGTACTCGAAGCCGGTTGCGGCGAGGGCTACGGGGCGGCGATCCTCGCGCGTCACGCCGCGCACGTGGTGGGTGTCGATTACGACGAAACAGCGATCGGCCTGGCGCAGCTCCGGCATTCTGCCGCGCAGGTGGAGTTTCGCGCGATCGACCTGCGCGAGCTCGCCGCGCACGCGCCGGGCACCTTCGACGCAGTGACGAACTTCCAGGTCCTCGAACATCTCGCCGATCCGACGCCTTTCCTGAGCGCCGCGGCGGCCTGTTTGCGCCCCGGGGGACGGCTGATTCTGACCACACCGAACCGGCTCGCCAGCGTCTCCGAGAACCCCTTTCACGTCCACGAGTACGTCGCCGACGAATTGGCTGAGCTGGTCGGGCGCTTCTTTGCGCGGGTCGAACTGCACGGCATCGTCGGCACCGAGCGGGTCTACGCCTTCGAGGCGGCGCGCGGTGCCCGCGTGCGGCGCATCCTGCGATTCGATCCGCTGGGCCTGCGCCGTCTTCTGCCGCGCGGCGTCGTCGAGTTCGCGTTCTCGCGGCTGGCGTTGATGGTGCGCAGCCAGGTGGCCCGCGACAGCGCCGAGGTCGTCGCGCTGGAGCCCGGCGATTTCTCGATCGCCGCTGCCGAGCCGCCGCAGTTCCTGGATCTTCTGGTCATCGCCCACCGGGACTGAATGGGGCCGACAGCGCCGAACGGGCGGGGCCGCGCCGCGCCGACGCCAAAAGACTACTCCCCGGTGGCGTTCATCGCTGGGCCCGCTGCGGCGTGCCGACATGGCCGGCGGTTGCGCGGGCGCACGTTTCTCGGTCGACATCGCCGACGTCCGGACCGGCTCCGGGGTGCGCCGGGCCGGCCCGCTCGCGCCCCGCCTTGATCCGCGTTCCGAAACCGGTAACACTAATTCCGAATCGCCGTTCGGCTTTTCGAGGCGTGCTTTCGGGAGGGCAGACCATGGCAGAAACGACATTGATTTCGGCCGATTCCCACGTCGTGGAGTCGCCCGATTTGTGGACCAAATGGCTCGGTCGCGAGTTTCACGACCGCGCCCCGAAACTCGTCAAGGATAAGGAGGGCGGCGACGCCTGGCAGTACCGCCCCGGCACCCCGGCCGTACCGCTCGGGCTGGTGACGACCTATCCGGGACGTACCTACGAAGCCTTCCGCTGGGAGGGGGCGCGCTACGACAAGGTCAACGCGGGGGCGTGGAACGGCGAGGCGCGGCTCAAGGAACAGGACATTGACGGAGTGCAGGCCGAGGTGCTCTATCCGTCGCAGCGCACCATGCGTCATTTTATGCTGGACGACGACGACGAGTTCCATCTCGCCGGCATCCAGGCGTACAACAACTGGATGGCAGGCGAGTTCTCGGCGGCGGATCCCGGGCGCTTGATCGGCTTGGCGCAGCTACCGAACCTCGGCGTCGAGGCGGCCATCGCCGAGATGCGGCGCTGCAAGGCGCTCGGCCTGCGTGGCGTGATCCTCTCCTCCTGGCCGGCGGGCGGCGAGGCGATCTCGAAGGTCGACGAGGCCTTCTGGAAGGTGGCGTGCGAGCTCGACATGCCGTGCAGCATCCACCTCGGCACCGTCTCGAAGAAGCAGGCCGGGAAGGCGCAGGCCACGGCGACGGGTCAGGTCGCGGGCGAGCCCGAGGGGCTGCTCACCTCGGGCCAGAAGACGGTCGCGACCTACTCGACTGCCGGCGTGATCGACATGCCGCCGATCATCACACAGACGATCTTCTCCGGACTCTTCGATCGCTTCCCGACGCTCAAGTTCATCTCGGTCGAGTCGGGCTGCGGCTGGGTGCCCTACCTGCTCGAACAGATGGATGACCGCTGGTGGCGCAACCGCCATTGGGCCAAGGTCGAGCTGCAGAAGCTTCCCAGCGAGTACTGGAAGTCAAACTGGTACCTGACGTTCGTGCAGGACTTCTACGGCGTGAAGAACCGCAACGCCGTCGGCATCGACAACATGATGTGGTCGACCGACTACCCGCATCACATCTGCGACTGGCCCTACTCGCGCAAGATCGCCAACGAGATGTTCCTCGGCGTGCCCGCCGATGAGCGCCAGCGCATCTGTGCCGGCAACGCGATCCGCCTCTACGGTCTCGACGTCTGATCTGAACGGGGCGGTGGCGCGGCTTGCGGTCGCGCCACCGCCGTCCTATCTCCCCCCGGGATGGGCGCGAGCGGGAACGGCCAGGGGTTGGCCCCCTTGACGCTCAGCGTGGTGATGCCCGTCTACAACGAGCGCGCCACGATTCGTGACATCCTTTGTCGCGTCGCCCGCCGCACCGAGGTCGCCGAGCTGATCATCGTCGACGATTGTTCGAGTGACGGCACTTCCGACGTGCTGGCGACCGAGGCCGCAGACGGTTGGCCCTGTCTTGGCGGGCTTCGCCCGGGCGGGCCGCCGCGCGTGCTCTTGCTGCGTCACGAGGTGAACCAGGGCAAGGGCGCAGCACTGCGTACGGGCTTTGCTGCCGTCACCGGCGACATCGTGCTCACGCAGGACGCCGACCTCGAATATGACCCGGCGGACTACCCGAAGCTGCTGGCGCCGATCCTCGATGGCCGCGCTGACGCCGTCTACGGCAGCCGGTTTGCCGGCTATCCGCGCCGCGTGCTGATGTTCTGGCACACGGTGGGGAACAAGCTTCTCACGACCCTCTCCAACATCCTCTGTAATTTGAACCTGACCGATATGGAAACCGGTTACAAGGCGATGCGGCGCGAGATGGTTCAGGCGATGGTGCTGCGTTCCAACCGTTTCGGCATCGAGCCGGAGATCACCGCCCGGCTCGCCCGGCTCCAGGCCCGGATCTACGAGGTGCCGATTTCCTACGCCGGCCGCTCCTACGTCGAGGGCAAGAAGATCGGCTGGAAGGATGCCATCTCGGCGGTCTGGACCATGCTGCGTTGCGCGCTGATCGACGACCGCGAGACCGTCGATCCCCTGCACGCCACGCTGCGCCGCATGGCCGTGCTCGATCGCTACAACGCTTTCCTCTTCGAGCAGATCGCGCCCTTCGTCGGCCAGCGCGTGCTCGAGGTGGGGGCGGGCACGGGCACGTTGACCCGCTTCCTGCGCTCCCGTGATCGGGTACGGGCGACCGACGTCGATGCGCAGTACGTCCATCTCCTCGAGCGCCGCTTCGAGCACGATGGCAACGTCGCGGTATCCGCCTACGATCTGGCCGGCGAGCCCTCCGCGGACGTCGCCACGCAGCGCTACGACACGATCGTCTGTCTGAACGTTCTCGAGCATATTGCCGACGATGAGCGCGCGCTGCTGCGGCTGCACGACTTGCTCGAGCCGGCCGGTCAGCTCATCCTGCTCGTCCCGGCGCACCAGGCCCTCTTTGGCACCATGGACGAGGCGATCGGGCACTTCCGGCGCTACGAGCGAGCGTCGTTGCTGCGTCAGCTCCGCGAGGCGGGCTACCATGTGCAGGCGAACTTTTTCGTCAACGCCACCTCGGTGGTGGGCTGGTGGCTCAACGGGCGTGTGCTGGGCCGCCGTGGCGTCCCGGGCGTGCAAGCCCGGCTGGCGAACCGCCTGGTGCCGCTCTTCCGCATCGAGCGCAAGCTGCGCTTGCCTTTCGGGATCTCGCTGGTTGCCGTGGCGCGGCGGCCCGCGGATGTCCTGGCTGCGGCTGCTTCGGGCGAGACGGCTGCGGCGGTGGCAGAGGCCGCAACCCCGGTGGACGCGACGGGTGTGGCCTCGCGCGGCCCGGGCTGATTTCCGCTTGATCTCGCCCGCCCGTGTGGCCGCGCCAGCGACAAGAGCCCGGCTTCGCCACGCGATACTGCGGCCTCTGACGGCGGCGATGGCGCCTCGGACCTGGACCAGCGACCGCTCAGGGGTGGCCGGAATCATCGTCTTGTCATGCTGTGCCGAGACGCTGGGTGGGCGCGGGCCAATGACAGCGCGAGGGGCGGCCGCGAGGTCCTGGGGCTTGCCGGGATCGGACCCTCGATGAGCAGGCATCATGACCCGCACCGGCGTGCCTCTCAGGCCAGCGGGGCGGAGGCCGGAGTGGACGAGCGATGATCCGGGTCGTCCTGGTGACGGCGGCGACGCTGGCGGGGACGTCGTGGGTGGCGATCTCGTTGGTCGAGGCCGATCGGCTCGCGGTCGCGCCGGCGGACGAGCGATGATCCGGGTCTTCCTGGCGACGGCGGCGGCGCTGGCCGGGACGTCGTGGGTGGCGATCACGCTGGTCGAGGCCAATCGGTTCGCGGTTGCGCCGGCACTTGCCGCGGGTGCGCTGACCGCGCTGTTCGCGGGCGCATGGGGCTCACGCCTGCATCTGCCGCGGGGCGGACTTTTGCTGGTCGGGGCGCTCGGCGGTGCGCTCTCGATGTTGCCGCCGATCGACACGACGCTTCTCTCGCAGGATGCGAGTCTGCACCGCGGCGCCGGCCTCTGGCTGGCACGCGAGGGCACCCTCGCGGTGGCCGACCCGGCCCTGGCGGCCCTGAATGCCGACGAGCGAGTGGCGCTCTTCGGCGGCGGCACGATCAGCGCGCGCCGCATGTCGCTTGTCCGACTGCCGGGTGGACTCGTGCTGCCCGATCTGGATACCGAGGTGGCCTACCCGAGCTTCTCGCATCTGCTCATGACCTGGGTCGGGCTAGCGGCGCGGGTCGCCGGCGCCGGTGCGGTTGGCTTCCTCGGCCCCCTGCTGGCCGCCCTCGCGCTCTGGGCCGTCGGCGTGACGGTGGCACTTGGCGTGGGCGGCCGGTCAGGTGCCGGGTGGGGGCTCGCGGCGGAGATCCTGCTCGCTCTGCTCCTGCCCGAGCACTGGTTCGGGCGCTTCCTGATGAGCGAGATCCTCGGGCAGGCGCTGGTGTGGTGTGCCGTTGCCGCCGCAGCGATCGCGGCCGAAGAGGCGCGCCGTCCGCTCGGCCGGCGCGCGGCGCGGGGAGTCGCGGGACTTCTGTGCGGCGCCTGTCTCGGGCTTGCGGGTTTCGCGCGCCTCGAGATGGTGTGGATCTTCGTGCCGGCTCTGCTGCTGGCGCGTGCCTTGCTGCCGGCCGGCCGCCGTCTGCTGCCGCCGCTCGCTCTCGCTGTTTTTCTCTTCGCCGCCGGACAGGCGGCGTTGCATCTCACGGCGATTCCAACCGACTACGGCAATCATATTGTCCGACAATTGCTCGAGGCTTACGCGCGCCTGGTCTGGCTCGTCATCGCGCTCTGCCGTGGCGACGGCCATCTGGCGGGAACCCTCCTGCGGCTGGTCCTCCCGCTGGTAGTCTTCGGACTCCTTGCCGCCGGGTTCGTTTGGGTGCGTGCGGTCGAGCGTCGGCGGCCGGGGCAGGGCATCCGTGCAGCTTGTGCGCTTGCGGGGGGGCTGTGGCTGGCGCTTCTCTACCGCAAGGGAGTGACCCCCGGTTGGCCAGCGGCACGTGCGCTGGTGCTCTTCGTGCCGCCCGCACTGCTCGGAGCGCTGGCGCTGGCTGGCCGCAGGGCGTTGCCGCGGGGTGGGCTCGAAATCGCTCTCTGCCTGTTGGCGCTCGACCAGATCGCGGGCGGTCGCGTCGCCGACGAGCAGATCTGGGCGGCGCGCCGGCTCGTCCCGGTGGTGCTGCCCCTGGTGGTGGTGCTGGCCGTGCGCGGGGTCGGTGGATCCTGGCTTGATGGAAGGCGACCCCGCTCTGCCTGGCGGCTTGGGCTGGCGCGGGGCCTGCTGGTGGTGGCGCTGTTCGCTGCTGTGCGCATGGTGTGGCCCGTGCTGGGACGGCAATTGCAGGGCGGGGCCGCGGACCGCGTGCGCGAACTCGCCGCCGAGTTGCCGCCGGACGCTCTGGTCCTGCTGGCCCAACCGCTCGACTGGACGCATCTTGCGGCCGCACTCTGGCTCGGCGAAGGCCGGCGCACGCTCGTGCTGCGCCAGGCCGGCGTCGCGGGCCACGGCGCGGCACTCCGGCGCTATCTCGATACCGCGCCCGCGGCCGGGGTGTGGGTCGTGACCGGAGCGGCGGGCAGCGCGGCGGCCCCCGCGAGCGGCGACGAGGGCCTCTCTGGGTTCGAGGGATTGACACTCTCGGCGCCGTCGGCAGTCCGGCGCTGGCGCGCGGACTTTCTCGAGGTCACCCGCGGCCGGCGGCCACACGGACTGGTCGAGCGCGAAATCGCACTCCGCCTGCGCCGCGTCGGCCCGCCGCCGGCGCTACAGCCCCAGGGCGCGAGCACCGGGCGCCTTGGCCGCGACTGATCCCGGACCGCATGGCGCCGCGCAGAGGCGAGGGCTCGCGCCGACGACACCCTGGCAGAACGGCACAGGGCGCCCGGCGCGCCCCACGAGGCTCCGGGAGTGTGGCTATCCCCAGAGTTCGTTGCGCAGCACGCGTCCTGGGCGCGCGGCGGTGGGTGTGCCGTGGCGCATCAATATCTGGCCATTGACGAGGGTGGCGTCGTAGCCGCGGCCGGTTTGAGTCAGGTGGGGCGCGCCTCCGGGCATCTCGTGCCGTAGTTCGGGCAGGCCGATGTCGATACGGTCCAGGTCGATCACGTTGAGGTCGGCGTGGGCACCGTGGCGGATCACGCCGCGGTCGCGCAGACCCCAGAGGCTCGCCGGATCGAAGGTGAGCTTGCGGATCGCCTGCTCGATCGTGAGGAGGCGGCGCTGGCGGACCCACCAGGAGAGCAGGAAGGTCGAGTAGCTCGCGTCCGAGGTCTGGGTGGTGTGGGCGCCCGAGTCGCCGAGGCCGATGCCGGTGAGAGGGTGCGACAGCATCGCCCCGACCGCGTCGAGGTCGGGATTGAAGAGTGGCACGATGAAGAAACCGCGCAGGTCGGTGCGGAGGATGTGCTCGAGGATGAGTTCGCCAAAGTTGCGCCCTTCGCGGCGCGCCCGCGCGCCGATGCTTTGCTCGGGCGTGAGTTCGTACGCCGCGGCACCTTCGCCCTCGAGAGCGAAAACCTGATCGACCGTCGCCATGCCGCCGAGCACGGCGCCGTTCTCGTTGCGTACGCTCTCGAGCAGGCGCTGGCGGAGGTCGGCGTCGCGCAATGCCGCGCGGATCTCGTCCACGGGCCTCGAGGCCAGCTCACCCGCCGCGGGGAAGATCCAGAGCGGCGAGACCGAGATGCCGAAACCCATGAGCAGCCCGACGCTGCGCACCGCTACCTGGGGCACGATCCGTGCGCCACGAAGCTGGGCCTCCTCGGTGGCGCGCAAAGCGTCGCGCCATGCATCCGGATAGGCCAGGCACTGAACCAGGCCGACGCTGAGCGGCCGAGCGGACTCGAGGCTGATCGGCAGCATCCACTCGTACTCGCGGCGCCAACCCTCGGCATCCTCGCCGGCACCACCGAGCGGGATGATCTCCAGCACACCCGTGCCCGTCGCGGCGAGGCCGCTGGCGAGAGCGTCGAGTTCGCGCCGGTCGGCGAAGGTGCCGGGGACGGGATCGCCCGAGGGCGTGCGGTGCATGGTGGTGCGTCCGGTGGAGACGCCGAGCGCCCCGGCGCGCATCGCCTCGACGACCGCCGTGCGCATGGCCACGAGTTCGTCGTCGTTGGCGGGTGCCGCCGTGGCGCCACGCTGGCCCATGGCGTGGATGCGCAGCGGAGCATGGCTCAGGTGCGCGCCGACGTTGAGGCCGAGGGGGCGCGCATCGAGGGAGTCGAGGTATTCGGGAAAACTCTGCCAGTTCCAGTCGATGCCGGCCGCCATCGCGCTGACCGGGATGTCCTCGACCCCCTGCATGAGGAACATCAGGTAGTCGCGATCTTCCGGCCGGCAGGGGGCGAAACCCACCCCGCAGTTGCCGACCACGACCGAGGTCACGCCATGCTGATTTGACGGCGAGCCGAGTGGATCCCAGATGAGCTGCGCGTCGAGATGGGTGTGGATGTCGACGAAACCTGGCGTGACGATGCGGTCGCGGGCGTCGATCTCCTCGCGGGCCGGGCCGTCGCAGCGTCCGATGCGTGTGATCCGCCCGCCCTCGATCGCGATGTCGGCCCGGTAGGCGGGACCTCCCGTGCCATCGACGATCGTACCGCCCCGAATCACCACATCTGCTGCCATCGCGCTGTCCTCCCGGGTCCCTGCTTGGCCACCTCTCCCCGGACGGAGGTGGCCGCCGTCCCTGCTAGCTAAGCGAGGCCCCCGAGGCGAAGGGTCGGTGCCCCGCACGATCACCGCCCCGGTGCGGGTCCGCCGAGGTCGTCCCATTCCTCGGGACGAGGCACAGGTCGGCAGTTGACGGGGCCCGCAGCGGCGGCGAGAACAACCGTGGCGGAGACGTCTCCGCCGACGCGATCTCAACGCTTGCCTGGAGTCCCGGATGCCCCGTCTCGCGGTTCTTGCCTGCTTCGTCTTTGCCGCCATGGCTCTGGCGGGCCGAGCCGTGGCGTCGGAGTGCGGCGGCACGGTGGCGTGCGCTTGCGGCGATACCGTGGTGCGGGCGACGCTTCTCGAGGCGGATCTCCTGGACTGCACGCAGACCGGGCTCGTCGTCGGGCCGGGCGTGACGCTCGATTGCCGGGGGCACGCGATCCGCGGCCGCAGTTCGCGCGACGGCCTCCTGCTCGCCGAAGCCGAGGGGGCGCGGGTGCGGGGCTGCACGGTCGAGGGCTTCCGCATCGGCATCCGCGTGCGTGGTGGGCATGGGCAACTCGTCTCCGAGAATCTGCTCGTGGGCAACCGGCGCGGTCTCGCGGCGACCGATGGCGCCAGCGATGTCCGCTTCGAGCGCAACACCGTCGAGGCCAGCGCCGAAATTGGTCTCTACGTCGGCAACGGCACGGCCGATGTCTCGGCCGTGCGCACTGTGATCATGGATGCGGCCAAGGAGAATGTGGAGGTGGTCGAGAGCGCCCGCTTCCTCCTCGACGATAACGTCCTCGGCGGCGTCACGCGCTACGGGCTCCGGCTCACGGATTCGCCGAGTGCTCGCGTCCGCGGCAACGAGATCCAGAGCGGGCACATTCAGGTGCGCGGCAATTCGGATGGCGGGACTTTTCTCGACGATCTGGTGCTGGGGCGCGAGGGTTACGACTTTCGGGGCATCGAGGACCGCGACGGGAGCTGGCGATTTCCCGACCACAACGTGATTCGCGGCGGGGCGATCCCCAATGCGTCACGTTGCTTCCGTTTCTCTGGTGCGTCCTTCAATGAAATCGACAGCGTCGCCCTGGGTTCTTGCGCGACTCGCCCGGTCGAACTCAAGACGGTCGATGGTCAGGCCGCGGTCGGCAATACGATCGACGGCAACGCGACCGCGGGAGGTTCCGGTGGATCCGTCGCGGGCGTTTGCGGCGGTGACCGCCCCTGTACCTGTGGGGATACGCTGACGGCCTCGGCCGTACTCAGCGGCGACCTCGTCGGTTGTACCCGCACGGGTTTGCGGCTGGCCTCCGGTGTCACCTTGGACTGCGCGGGCTTTGCCATCCTCGGCCGCAGCTCGAGCGATGGCGTGTTGATCGACCACGCCGACGGCGCGCGTGTCCGCAACTGTCGGATCGAGGGCTTTGCCGCGGGCCTGCGCGTGCGCGGCGGGGCCCGCCAGCAGCTTCAGGACCTGCTGGTGCGCGCCAACGAAGTCGGCATCCGCGTTGAGGAGGGGTCCGCCGGAACGCGGATCGAGCGTGCGGTGGTGGAGCAAAGTCGCGACAGCGGCATCCGGGCGGCCGCGGTCTCGGAGGTCGCGATTCTCGGCAGTTCTGTCTCTGGGTCGGGCAAGCAAAATATTGAGTTGGTGGGGGTCGATCGCGCCCTGGTGCAGGGCAACGTGCTCGACGAGCGACCCCGCTGCGCACTGCGTCTCAGCGACACCACGCGCACCGAGGTGCGGGCGAACGAGATCCGGAGCGCCGGCATCGAACTGCGCGGCGCGAGCAACTCGAACCTCTTCGCGGACAACCGACTCCTCGATCTTGGATTCAGCCTGGCCGGCATCGAGGATCGAGAGGCCGGCTGGCGCTTTCCCGATGGGAACACCTTCCGCGGCGGCGTGATTCCCACGGCCACGCATTGCTTCATCTTCGCGGGCGCCACCGACAATCTGGTCGAGGACGTCGACTTCGGCGCTTGCGCCGCAAACCCGGTCGAGCTCGACACGGTCGACGGCCACGCCGCCACGGGCAATCGCTGGTAGCGCGGCTCCGCCGGGGCGCTTGCGCAGAGGTCCGCGCCCGCCTCGCGAGGTGATACCGGCCGCGTTGAGCGATGTCATGGCGGTTACCTTCATCTGCAAACCGTTCAATGCTTTGACGACGCGCGAGCTGCACGATCTGCTCTGGCTGCGCGAGCTGGTCTTCGTCGTCGGTCAGAAAATCACAGTCGAGAGCGAAATCGACGGTGAGGACCCCGCGCACGATCACGTCCTCGGGCGCGACGAGCGGGGCGCCGTGATCGCGACGGCGCGATTGCGCTTCGATAGCGAGCCCGTCAAGGTTGGGCGGATTGCGGTCCATCCCGAACAGCAACACCGTGGCATCGGTCGGAGCCTGATGCGTGCCATCGACGACCTGCTGGGCGAGCGTGCCGCGGAGATGCACGCCCAGGCGCATCTCGAATCCTGGTACGCTTCGCTGGGCTGGCAGCGGGTTGGCGACATCTTTCTCGAGGCGGGCATCGAGCACCTGCGCATGATCCGCAGCGGGCGCCCCGGCTGAGGCCCGGGAGTTCTGGCCCCGACGCAGGCACGGTCACACCGCCGGTGTCGACGAGCGCCACCCCGACCGGCGCCGCTCCATGAGCGCCGGTTTGCTCCCGAGGGAGGGGAGGTGGCAGGCTGAACCCCATGCGTGCGCATGGCCACGGCAGTCGGGGGGGGGTGGCCTTGATTTTCGCCACGACGGTGTGGGCTTGCAGCAGCGTACCCCCCGACGCCGGCTTGCCGGCCGGAGAAGGCCCGGCGGCGCCGTGGCGGCGGACCGAGGAACGCGCACCCTGCGCGAGCTTCGAGCCGCTGCGCCAGCCTCTCTTCGGGGATCTGCACATCCACACGCGCTTCTCGGCCGACGCCTCGATCTTCGGCACGAAGGTGGGCCCGCGCGATGCCTATGCTTTCGCCCGGGGCGCGAGCATCGGTCTCGTGGACGATGCCGAAGAGCTCACTCGTGGGGCCCGTATCGATCGGGTGCTCGACTTTGCCGCCGTCACTGACCACGCCGAATTCTTTGGCGAAGTCAGTCTGTGCCTGACGCCTGGTTCGCCGCTCTTCGACAGCGAGATGTGCCAGAACCTGCGGCGGCCGGACGAGGCCGACAACCGTTTCCTCACGGTGGTGCAGTGGCTCTTTCCCCTCGGCGTCCCCGATCCGCCCCACTCGCACGCTTTCTGCGACACGCCCGGCGTCGATTGCGACGCCGAGTCGGCGTCGGTGTGGCAGGAGATGCAGGCCGCCGCCGAGGAGGCCTACGATCGCAGTGGCGGCTGCGAGTTCACGAGCTTCATCGGTTACGAGCACACGTCCAGCCCGCTGGGGCGCCACCGCCACCGCAACGTGATCTTCCGCAACCACGTCGTGCCGGCGATCGCGGCGAGCCAGCTCGAGACGGCAACCGAGGGCTTTCCGCAGGGACTCTGGAACGCGATCGAGCGCGATTGTCTCGGCGCGGGGCAGGGCTGCGATGCGGTGATCATCCCGCACAACTCCAATTTGAGTGAGGGCCAGCAGTTCGAGGATCCGCTCGACGCGGCCGACGCCCAGCGGCGGCAGGACCGGGAGCCGCTGGTCGAGATCCACCAGATCAAGGGCAATTCGGAATGCCGCTACGACCGGCTGGCCGGCGCTGGCGTCGGCACCGAGGACGAACTCTGCGCTTTCGAGCAGATGGCGGTCGCGCACGAAGGTCCCGACAATCTGCCGGTTCCCGACCTCGCTGCCTGGCCGAGGCGCAATCTGGTCCGCAACGTCCTGAAGGACGGGTTGGCGCTCGAGGAGTCGATGGGCGCGAATCCCTTTCGCATGGGCTTTGTTGGTGCGACCGATACCCACAACGCCAACGCGGGCGACACGGCCGAGGCCGGCTGGGACGGCGCCCAGGGCAATTCCGACGCCAGTCCGGCGGGACGAATTCAGCGTGAGCTGCGCACGAACCCCGGCGGCCTCACGGTGGTCTGGGCCGAAGAGAACTCGCGCGACGCGATCTTCGCCGCGCTGGTCCGGCGCGAGACGTACGCCACCAGCGGCACCCGGCCGATCATTCGACTCTTTGCGGGCCGACTCGAGGGCGTGAGCTGCGACACCTCCGATCTGGTTGCTCGAGCGTACGCTTCGGCAACGCCGATGGGCGGTGAGATCGGACCCGTCCGAGGTTCGGCGAGCCCACGCATTGTCGTGCTGGCGGCGGCCGATGCCGGTACGTCGGAGGCCCCGGGCACGGCTCTGCAGCGCGTCCAGCTGGTCAAGGGCTGGGTGGACGAGTCCGGCGCGGTCCACGAGCGGGTCTTCGACGTCGCCGGCTCGGCCACAGGCGGGCTCGGGCTCGATCGCGACACCTGCACGCCGGCCCCCGGCGCGCGCGAACTCTGTGCGCTCTGGGAAGACCCGGAGTTCGATCCCGGACAGCGCGCCTTCTGCTACGCGCGCGTGCTGGAGAACCCGCGCTGCCGCTGGAGCACGCTGACCTGCAAGGCGCAGGGGGTCGATCCCTTCGCGGCGGAATGCTCCGCGCAGGCGGCCACGCGTGGCGCGGCGTGGGCGGATTGTTGTCTGACGCAGGAGGACGACCTCTCGCTTGCGCCGGTTATCCAGGAACGCGCCTGGACCTCCCCGGTCTGGTACCGCCCAGACGCGATCGCCGAGGCCTCGGGGGCAATTCTCTGGCGTGGACGGCGGGGCGAGCTCGACGTGCGGATCGTCATCGCGCGTCTCCCCGACGCGGTGGCGCAGGGCGAGTTGCCGCTCACCCTCATCGTCGAGGGTGCCGGCGAGTTGATGCGGTTGAGCTGGCCCGCAGGGGACGCTCCGCTCGAGAGGGACCCGGAGGGACGCAGCGTCCTCCATGTGACCGCCGGCGGAATCGAACGCGAGATGCTGGGTTCGGGCGATCCGACGCTGCTCCTCCGCCTTGAATCTGGTCTCTACCGAGCCGAGCACCGCCGACGTTGGCACGCCCGGGAGGGCGGGCTGGTGCTGGATCCCGGGTGAGTCTCACGCCAGCGGAACCGAGGGCCGGCGCGCGCGGAGCGGCGTTGCGCGCTGCGGCGCGGTCGCCGGCGCTGCGCATGTTGCTGGCCGGCGGCATCCTCATGGTTTTGGTCCGGATGCTGCCCGCCGCAGCACCCGCGGGCGTGGCCGCAGTGCGTCCGTCAAGTCACACTGTCGGGGGCTCGGCGGACCCTGTGGCGAACGATCCCGAGCGTCTTCTCTGGCTTGCGGCGGCCGGAGTCGCCGCCGAGGACGCGGCGGTCAGGGGCCGGCTCCTGAAGCTTGCGCGTCACCTCGAACTCGGGCGTGGTGCGACGGACACGGACGCCGAGCTGATCGCGGCGGCCCGCGCGGCGGGGATCGCGGGCAACGACGTGGTGATCCGACGATACTTGACCGAACTCCTCCGGCTTGCCCTGGAGCGTCCGGGCGCCACGGACCGGCCGACCGAGGCCGAGCTGCGCGACTTCCACGAACGGAATACGGCGCGCTTTACGACGGCGGCCCGCGTCCGGGCGACGCAGGTGTACGTGCGGGCATCGAGTCCCTGGACCGGGGCCGCCGGGGACGACAAGGCAGGTTGGGAAGAGCGCTTGTCCGGTGCGCAGACATCGAGACCCGCGACCGGGTATGCCGGGGGCGGTAGGGCAGGTCCAAAAGCGCGCCTGCATGACGTGCGAACATCGAGTCTTGCGACCGGGGACACGGCTCGGGCGTTGGCGCTGCTCGATCGGCTCCGGGTCGGAGCTGTGTCGCCGACCGAGGCCGGGTCGTATGGCGATCCTTTCGTGCGCGGCCCGCGCATCGAGGGCACGCTGGAGTCCATTACGCGGGCGTTCGGCCCCGAGTTCGCGCAGGGCCTCGAGGGGCTGCCACTCGGCGAATGGCAGGGGCCGCTGGCCTCGGCGCACGGGCTGCATCTGGTTTGGGTGGAGGAGCGGCTCTCGGCGCGTCGGACGCCGCTCGACGCGGTGCGCGGTCAGGTGGTGCACGGCCTCCTGCGCGAGCGTGGGCTGGCGCGGGCCGAGCAGCGGCTTGCAGCACTCGGGCGGACTACTCGAGACCCATCATTCGCGCGAAGCCGAAGCGGTGGCCCGCAGTAAATCCACCATCGACAGCCAGCGCCTGTCCGGTGATGAAGGAAGCCTCCTCCGAGGCGAGGAAGAGCACAGCGTTGGCGATCTCCGAGGCCCGGCCGAAGCGGCCGAGCTGGTGGGCGTCACGAACCCGGGCCATCATCTCCTCCATGCCCGGATGCCCGAACACCTGGCGCAACATCGGTGTGTCGATGAAGCCGGGACAGACCGCGTTCACGCGGATTCCCTTGCGCGCGTAGTCCATCGCCATGTTGCGGGTCAGCAGCACGACGCCGCCCTTGGACGCGTTGTAAGCGCTGCCGCCCTCGGTGCCCTCGAGTCCCTCGATGCTTGCGATGTTGACGATGCTGCCGCCGCGGCGCGTGAGCATGGCCGCGATCGCCTGCTTGCAGACCAGAAACGTTCCTTTCAGGTTGCTGTCGATCACACGATCCCAGTCCGCGACCGGCACCAGATGCACCGGGCCACCACCGGCGACTCCCGCCGCGTTGACGACGATGTCGATGCCGCCGAAGCGCGCCAGGATCTGTGCGACCGCCGCCTCGACCTGGGCCTCGTCGCGCACGTCGCAGGAATAGAGTTCCGTCTCGGTGAGCAGCGCCGCGGCTAGCCAGTCCTCCAGTGGTGTCGCGCCGATATCGAGCCCGGCGATCCGGGCGCCTTCTGCTGCAAAGCGCAGCGCGCAGGCCGCCCCGATGCCCGAACCGGCTCCGGTGATCAATGCGATCTTGCCCTCGAGATGTCCCATGGCGCAGCTCTCCCCTGGCGTGCTGCATACAGACTGGTGCCGCGGGTCGCTTGCCCGCGTGAGGGCGGGGGAGAGGGCGCAGCGGTGCGTGGAGGGACGGCCGGTCGCTCTTCCCGAGGCGGTCGCTCGCGCGGCGCAGGGCGGTTCACCTGTCCGCCGCTTCTTTCGTAGTCAAGACCAGCTCCAGCAAGGGCGAAGCCGGCGCCGCGCACGAGCGGCTTCGTCTGCTAGCAGCCCGCCGATGATCGAGGCTCTCTTCGAGCGCGTCGCGCAGGATCGCGTCCTGCCCACACCCTTCTCGCGTGGGCCGTGGTCGGCAGGCGCGCTCCACGGGGGGGCGGTCGCGGCCCTCTTTGCCGGCGAACTCGAGGCGCTACCCGCTCCCGATGCGATGCAACCCGCGCGACTCACCGTCGAACTCGTCCGACCGGTGCCGCTCACCACGCTCGAGATCCGGACGCGCGTGGTGCGTCCGGGCCGCAAGATCGACCTCGCCGAGGCTGAACTCTTGGCTGGTGGAAAGGTCGTCGCGCTGGCGCGCCTGCTGCGTATCCGTGTCCAGGCGCTCCCGCTGCCGCCCGGCGTGGCCGAACGCACGGCCGATCCGGTGCCGCCACCGCCCGAGGATGCGCCACCGTTGCCGGGGCCCCTCGGTGATCCCGGCCCCATCGCCTACCACTGGGCCGCGACCGAGCATCGTCAGGTTAAGGGTTCGTGGGATGGGCTCGGCCGGGCCACCGACTGGATCCGGCTGCGCGTGCCGGTGGTCGGCGGTGCCGAGATCTCGCCCTTTCAGCGTGTCGCCGCTGCTGCCGATTTCGCCAACGGCATCAGCGCCGAACTGCCCTTCACCGAGTGGCTCTTCCTCAATCCAGACTTGAGCATCCACCTCCAGCGCCAGCCGGTGGATGAGTGGGTTTGTCTCGACGCCCGGACACTGCCGGGCGAGAGTGGCGCTGCCACCACCGAGAGTGCGCTCTTCGACCGCAAGGGGCGCATCGGCCGGACGATGCAGAGCGTGCTGCTCGAGCAACGCTGAGGTCCGGGTTCGCGCCCATCGGCGTCTTGGCGGGGGAACGCGGTGCTGCGCACGCGAGGCCGCGATCCGCGCGTGGCCCGCGCCGAGTGGTCCGGCCCGGCCCAAGGCGTTCGGCGCGGGGTGATCGAGACCGCCTCGGTGTTGCCTCGGGCGCGGCGCTGGCCTAACGCGGCTTGGTGTCGAACCGCCGCGGCCTGCCGCGGGCGGGGTACCGAGGGGAGCAAGCCATGGAAATACGCGAGAGCCGAGCCGTCGATCCCTCCATCTCACGGCGCGGCGCGCCCTTCGCGGCGACGGCCCTCTCGACGGTGTGCGTGCTTTGCAGCCACAACTGCGGCGTGCGGGTCGACGTCGAGGCCGGGTGCATCACGAAGGTTCGCGCCGACCCCACGAGCCCGATTCGCGAGGGCTATTTCTGCAACAAGGGGGCGACGATCGGGCACTACGTCGACCATGCGCAGCGTACGCGGGTGCCGCTGCGCCGACGGGCCGATGGCTCGTTCGAGGAGACCTCCTGGGACACGGCGATCGCCGAGATCGCCCACCGGCTTGGCGAGCTCCGCCGCGAGCATGGCCCGCGTTCGATCGGGCTGGTCGGGGTTGGTGGTCAAGGAAATCATATGGATGCACCCTGGGCCCAGGGCTTCATGAAGGCGATCGGCTCGCGGCGGACCTTCAACGCCTACGCCCAGGAAAAGACGCAGCACCACCTGATCGACGCGTGGATGTTCGATGCGCCGCCCAATGTCTTCTTTCATGCCGATCAGGAGCATTCCGAGTTCATCGTGCTGATGGGGACGAACCCGCGCATCTCGAACCGCGGTCATAACGCCACCGACTTCCTTCTCGCTCTCGCCCAGGATCCGGCACGGACGCTGGTCGCGATCGATCCGCGCGAGACCGAGACGACGCGCGGCGCCGACCGTCATCTCAAGATCAAGCCAGGGACGGATGCCCAGATCCTGCTCGGGCTCGCGGCAGCGATCGTGCAGAACGAACTCACCGACATGGCTTTTCTCGCCGAGCGGACCTCGGGTTTCGAGGAAGTGCGCGCGTTCCTCGGGCGGGTCGAGGTGTCGGTGATGGAGGAGCGGGCCGGCCTGGCCGCGGGCACGCTCGGGCAACTCGCCGGGGACATGGCCGGGGCGAAGTCGGCGAGCATCTTCTTCGATCTCGGCGTCGAGCAGCAGCCGTTCTCGACTCTGATTTCGTACCTGATTCGCCTGAACCTGGTGCTGACCGGCAACGTCGGCAACCGTGGCGGCAATCTGTTCCTGGAGAACTTCACTCCGCCCACGCGCAGCGCGAATCGTTTCGAGGAGCCCGAGCGGGCGCTCGCCTCGGGGATCCCGGCAATCCGGGCGCTCGGTCAGACGGGCCTCTTCTCGCCCACGCTGATTCCGGAGGAGATTCTCCTCGACCACCCCGAACGTCTGCGGGCGCTCATCGTCGAGGGCGCCAACCCGCTGCTCTCCTACTCGGACACGGGACGCTGGCGCAAGGCGGTGGGCGCGCTCGATCTGCTGGTCGTGATCGACCCGGCATTCACCGAGACCGCGCGGCACGCCGACTACGTGCTGCCCACGCCGAGCGGCTACGAGAAGTGGGAGATTTCGCTCTTCCCGAAGCGCCACCCCGAGATCCACGCCCAGCTCCGCCCGCCGGTCGTTCCGGTGCGGGGCAGTGGCCTACCGGAGGCCGAGATCTACGTCCGCTTGCTCGAGGCGATGGGGCTCGTGCTGCCGCCGCCCGACGAGCTGGTCCGCCTCGGCGACAAGCATGATGTCGATGCGCGGGCCGCGTTTCTGCCGACAGCCTTCGCGGCACTGACCCCGGTGCTGGAGCGCGGCCTCGACCCGGAGGCGCAGATCCTGGCCTGGGCCTATCGCACGATCGGCCGTCATTTCGATGCACCAACTCTGGTCGCGGTCTGGACCCTGTGTCAGCAGAACGCTCTGGGGCGTCGCAACTCGGTCGTGCGCACGCTCGGCGAGCAGTGGCGTGAGCGTCCGGCGGGAGAGATCGGCGAGGAGATTTTCGGACGGTTGCTGGCTCATCCCGAGGGAGTCGAAGTGGCGCGCGTGTCCGACACCGGCAACCTCGAAGACAACCTGGGTTGGGAGGACGGCCGGATCCGGCTCGCGATCGAGCCGATGCTCGCCGAGATGCGCCGGGCACTGGAGACGACGAGTGCGACCACGCGCGAATTCCCGCTGGTCCTCGGCAGCGGGCTGCGCACGCGCTGGACGGCCAACACGATCCAGCGCGACCGCGCCTGGCGCAAGGGCCGGGGGCCGCATTGCACGCTGGCCCTGCACGGCACGGACGCGGCATTGCTCGGCATCGGCGACGGCGAGCGGGTTCGGCTCACGACCCGTGCCGCGAGCGTCGAGCTGCCGGCGGTGATCGACGATCGTATGCAGCCGGGCTTCGTCTCGATGCCCAACGGTTTCGGCATGCACTACGACACCGCCGCAGGTGGCATCGAGGTCGATGGCGTCAATATGAACGAGTTGACCTCGGTCGACGATCGCGACCCCTTCACCGGCTGCCCGTACCACCGCTGGCTGCCGTGCCGGGTCGAGCGGCTGACCGCCGCGGACAGCGTTCCTCTCGAGCCTGACACGCGCGGCGCGTGATGCCCGGCGTCCTGGGCGGCCGTGCGCGGAGCCGCTGCCAGGCGCCGGTGCTCGCGCGCGATCTGCGGCGTGTGCTTGGCACGCCGAGAGACTGTGGGTGAGGAAGCCCGATCACCCCACCCCGGGGCGACCCATCAGGTTATGATTCAGAGAGCCCCGGCGGATCCGGTCAAGCGGCCTGCGCGGGCGGTGCATGTGCTTGCGCCTGCGCGGCCGCCGACGCGCGGCGGCCCTTGAGCGACTTCCATGCCATGCGCAGCGTGACCTTGATGCCCTCGACTCCGAGGTAGGGGAAGGTCAGCGGGATCAGCAGCACGTAGAGAATGAGGGCCAGCCGCTTCATGCGGTGGCGGATGATCCAGCGGATGGCGGGCTTCAGGAACTCGGGGCTCTTGGCGTAGACCGGCGTGATCTTGGCGAGGGTCTCGGCGAGTTCCTTGTGGGGGTGCCGCAGGATCGACTCGTGGTGGTAGCCCGAGATGCCCTGGCGCACTTTCTCCTCGCCCTCGGCGTCAAGGTAGCCGAGCCGTACCGAGTGCTCGTACATCTTGGTCCGCGGGAAGGGGTAGAACACGTACGCCGAGGATTGAGTCGGCTTGATCCTGTCGACCATCTCGAGCGTCTTGAACATCTGCTCGGGCTGTTCGCCCGGGTTGCCGTAGATGCAGGACGCCTGGAGTCCGATGCCGCCGTCGAGGATGGTGCGCGCCGCCTTGTAGATCAGCTCGTCGGTCATCGGGCGGTCCATGAACTGCCGGCGCACCGTCTCGTCGCCCGAGTCGACGCCCATGAAGATCGTGTGGCAGTTGGCGGCCTTCATCGCCGCGACCAGTTTGGGCCGGATCGTCGTCGGGTAGCCGAAGCAGTACCAGGGCAGGTTGATTTCCTTGCGGTACGCCTCGCAGAACTCCTCGACCCACTTCGGATTGGTCGTGAAGTTGTCGTCGTGGACGGAGACGTAGTGCGGGTCGTACTTCTGGAGGTTCTGCTTGAGTTCCGCGATCACGTTCGGGATGGAGCGCTTGCGCAGGAAATCGCCCGACCCCTTGAAGATCTCGCGCTGGTAGTGGATGTTGCAGAAGGTGCACTTGAAGGGGCAGCCCCGTCCGGTGAAGACCTCGAGGTTGTCCTTGAAGCAGCCGTAATCCCACCAGAGCTGCTTCTCCGGGAAGGGGAAGTTGTCGAGTTCGTTCTGGAGCGGGCCCATCGGATTGCGGTGGATGAGCCCATGCTGCTTGACCCAGAGCGTCGGGATGTCGCTGTAATCCTCGCCGCGTGACATGCGCTCGGCCAGTTCGAGGATCGCGATCTCGCCCTCGCCGGTGCACACCATGTCGATGTTGGGATCGTTGGTCAGGAGCCACTCGGGCAGGGCCTGGGCATGGTGGCCGCCCATCAGGATCGGCACCTCGGGCATCGTCTGCTTGAGCATCTCGGCCATCTTCTTGGCGAAGGGGTAGAGGTTGGTCAGGCAGCCCATCGCGATGAGATCGGGCTTGAAGGCCTTGGCGCGCTCGAGCATCTCCTGATGGCGGTTCAGCCAGGCGAGCTGTGGGAACTTGATGAAGAGGTTGTCGTCGAGGCCGGGGTCGAAGATCAGGTCGATCTCGTGGCCGTGGGCCTTGAGCATCGACATGCAGTAGCCAACGCCCAGATTCTCGATCCCCCGGTAGTAGAACAGCACCCGCATCGCCCTCGAGGATCGGGGAACGGCTCGCTCTGGTCAAGGGAATATCCCCCCGGGAAGGGGGAATTACGAAGCGGAACCCGGGGTGCCCGGCGAACGCTGGGCCAGCACGTGCCAGGGCGCCGGGCGGGTGTCTCGATGCAGGGGGCAGCGCCCGCTCGAGGGACGCCGCACGTCGGGCGGGTGCCGCCGCACTGGGGCAGCGCGTGGTGGCGCTCCGAGCGCCCGCTCAGGCCGCGTCGCCGCCGAAGCCCGTGCCGCGCTCCCAGAACCCGAGGCGCATCTTCCACGGCGTCACCATCGAGCGGGCGATCTCGGCCTTGGAGATCTTGGACGCGCCCGCGCGGCGGTCGGTGAAGACGATCGGGACCTCGACGCCGCCGAGGCCGGCCTTTACGACCCGGTACTTGAGCTCGATCAGAAACGAGTAGCCGCTGGTCCCGATCGCCGCGAGGCCGATGCGATGCAGCGCGCGCCGGGTCAGGCACTGAAAACCGCTGGTGCAGTCGCGAAAGGGCAGGCCGGTGATGGTGCGCGCGTAGGTGTTGGCGATGGTGCTCAGGATGAGGCGCGAGAGTTCCCAGTTCACCACGCTGATGCCGTTCAGGTAGCGCGAGCCGATCACCAGGTCGGCCCGCGCTGCGGCCTCGACCAGCGCCGGCAGGTAGCCGGGGTCGTGCGACCAGTCACCGTCCATCGAGATCACGGCGTCGTAGCCCTGCTCGAGCGCCCAGGTGAAGGCCTCGCGGTAGGCCGTGCCCAGGCCGAGCTTGCCGGGCCGGTGGCGGACGTGCAGGCGGGGCTCCCGCGCGGCGATTTCATCGGCGAGCCGGCCCGTGCCGTCGGGCGAGTTGTCGTCGACGATGAGATAATCCGCGCCGACGGGCGAGCCCAGCACCGCCGCGGCGAGAGCCTCGAGGTTGTCGCGCTCGTTGTAGGTGGGCGTGACGACGAGGACGCGCATTGGTTCCGTCTACCCGAGTGCGCGAGGCCTGGCTATCGGTGCGACATCGGCCCGACTCCTGACGCCCGGCCGCTGGCGATCCGCGGCGTCATGCCGCGCGACGGCAGCAACGGAATCGCAGCAGGTGCGGGCCGCCTCGACGCAAGCAGCAACGGTCGCGTTCCGGCGGTGACCCCGCCAAGCGCGGGGCACCCCTGAGCGCTGCCATCTGCCGATCCAGAGAGACGCTGGCGGGGGCCGGCTGTTGCCATCCACCAGCGCCGCAGTGACGTGCAGCTCCCCCGAGCCCGCTACCAGCCGATCCCGAAGCGCTGATGGCCCTGGTAGGTGCCACGCAATTGCTCCTTGGGGTAGGAGGCCGCGAAGCAGGAACCGCCTTCGCCTTGCAGCTGGACGTGCAGCACCGCGCCATCCCTGGCGGGTTCGAGCAGCGGGTCGGCGAAGCCGAAGCGGGCGCCCAGGATCGGCGCGCCCTGCGCCGTGACGATCAGGTCGTGCTCCCCGAGCTTGACGTAGTCGAAGCCATCCTGCCGCCCGCGCTGGTCGCGGTAGACGTATGCGCCGCCGCGATCCTGCCAACTCGAGTTCCCCGGCAGGCGAAGATCGAGGATCGGCAGCTCGTCCCAGAAGGCGCAGAGGGCCAGGTCGTCGCCGCTTTGCGGGTTGAGTCCACCGAGGTCGACTCCATTCCGCCAGCGCCAGCTCAGGCGGGGGTGCCACTGGAATTCTGGATGTTCGACGGGCGCGCCGATCAGTTTCCAGCGCGCACCGGCGGCGCCGGGTCGCGCGCAGCTCGTGCGCGCGCCGATGGCGCAGACGCCCGCGTCGCCGCAGCGCTCGCAAAGATCGCATTGCGCGTCACTGGAGCAGCTGCCGCTGTTCCCGCTGAAGCGTGCCACCGCGACACGACGGTCGTGACTATCCCACGGGCCGACCTCGCTGAAACCCGCCACCAGCAGATCGCCGTCGGGTTCGGCCGCGACCGCGAGCCCGCCGCTCCAGCCATAGCCGGGGCCCGGATGAACCGCGGCCCGGCCACCCCAGCCGAAGCTTGGATCTACTTCACCCTCGCTCGAGAGCCTTGCTGCGCCGATCGAGCCCCAGTGGCCCCACAGGAAGCCACCCGTGGCGACCGCGATCTGGTCCTCGGGGGCGGGTGCCAGATCGAAGACGACCCCGGGCGCGTCCGCGAGGCCGGCGATGCCGTAGCTGATGTCGAGGTGGCCATCGGGGTCGTAGCGCACCAGCTTGCCCACGTAGTACTCGCCGTCGCCGACCGCGGCCGAGACGAGCAGGCGTTGATCGGCGAGGAGGATGAGATCGCTGGCTTGGTTCCGCCCCGGCCACTCCAGTTCGGCGAGTCCCCCGACCCCGAAGGTGCCGTCGACGCTGCCCTCGGCCAGCAGCCGCAGGAGCATCAGTTCGGGCGCTGCCGCCTCTCCGTGTCCGCCGGCCAACAGGATACGATTACTGTCATCGACGGCGACCCCGTAGGCCCATTCGCGTCCGCCGAGATCGATCTCGACCATCCCGTCGTCGCCGAAGCTCGGGTCGAGTGTCCCGTCCACGAAGAATCGACCCGCGAGCGCGTCGACGGCGCCGGTAGTGGCTGCGGTGCTGTAGCCGGCGAGCACGATGCGCCCCGCGCTATCAAGCGCTGCATCAGTCGCGACGGCTCCGAGGTTGACGCCGCCGGAAGGGGACTCGGCCACGACGATTCCTCCGGTACCGAAGGTCGGATCGAGCGTGCCATCGCCGGATTGCCCGGTCAGAACCCAGCGCGCTGACGAACCCGCTCCCAGGGTGCCCACTGTGATGATGCGGCCATCCGGATGCAGCAGGACCCGTTCGAGGCGGGCAATCCCACCGACCTCCAACCTCGCGACACCCTCCTCGCCGAACGTGGTGTCCAACACTCCATCGGTGGTGAGACGGTAGAGGTCGAAGGTCGAGGAGTTCTCGCCACGGGCGCCCACGACGAGCTTGCCGTCATTCTGCAGAGCGGCGTCCATGGCGTAGCGGGGTCGGTCGTCTGCGGCGACGAAAATGCCGTCGGTGCCAAACGAGGGGTCGGGATCGCCCGCGGCGCCCAGGGCGGGGGAGGAGACGGCGAGCGTGGACGTGACCGCCAGCGCGCAGGCGCAGGCAAGCTGAATTTGGCGGGCCAGAGCAGGCATGAGAGGCCTCCAGGCTTGATCGAACGTGTTTTCGGTCGGCTGGGGCGGCAGGTTGGCCAAGTTCCCCGGAGCTTCGAGTTTCCCGGAGAACGCCAGAGGGCCGTCCGCGGCTGGACATGCAGGTTAGCCAGGTTCCCCGGACCCTGTCGAGGCCCGGCGGCGGAGGCCAAGCGGCGAAGGCCCGGAGGCAGAAGAGCGCGAACAGGCTCGGCTGCTGATCGGCGCCCCCCAGGGGGACTAGCCCGCCGTTCTCGCCCCCGCCCTCACCTCCCGGGGAGGCGCGCCGGATGGCCGGCTCAGGCGCGGCGTGCGCGCAGCATCAGCGTCGACCAGCGCGCCGAGGGCAGGAGTTTCGTGGCCGCTCGTTCGCAGCCGTCAAGGAACTTATCCATGAGGGCCAGCCGACCGAGTCGGGGCAGGCCGAGGTCTGGATGGAGCAGTGCCCGTTCGATCGGCAGCGGTGCCAGCACTCCCTGCTCGATGCTGGTGAGGGGCAGATCTGCGACCAGCGCGCGCAGGAAGGCGGCGTCGAGGCGGGCCGCGCCGCGCTCGGCGGGCACCAGCGCCATCTGCAAGCGGATCAATGGATTGCGGGCGTTGGGTTCGAGCAGGACGAGCCGTCCGCCCGGTACCAGCACGCGCACGGCCTCGGCGACCGCCCGCGCCGGCTGGGGCAGGTGATGCAGGACGTCGCGGATCAGGACCGTGCGGAACGAAGCGTCGGCGAAGGGCAGGGCGCCGGCGTCAGCGCACGCGAAGCGCGCGCCCGCGAGCGCCCGCCGGGCCGAGCCGACCCGGGCAGGAAAGGCGTCGAGGCCGATCAGCGGCCCCGGGCCGCCGTCGCTGGGCAGCGCGAGTAGGTGGAAGAGGTTGCCGCCCTCGCCGCAGCCGATCTCGAGCAGCGGGCGGGTGACGGGTGCCAGTGCCAGTGCCAATAGGCGCGCCTCGCGCACCGCGAAGCCCGGGCCACGGGTTTGCCAGACGAAGTGGCGGTCGTCGGCGCGCTCGAAGTGCGCGCGCTGGACCCTCTCGAATTTGCTCCCAGCCACGCGCGCCCGGGTTACCATGCGATCGCTCCGGGCCGAACCCGGGCGCGTGCACGCCGAGACCCGGCCCGCGTCTCGGGGATCGCCGGCGGAGCGGTTCGCGATCTTGTTTGCTCGTGCATTGTGGATCATCAACGCTGGGGACAGCCTGAGCGATGAGAGCCGCAGCGCCGTGGTGCGAGAGCACGGGCAGAGCGGCCGCGGGGGAGAGTATGGCGATCGCTCTGGACACGCTTGTGTACGCGCGGAAACTGAGAGAAGTTGGCTTCAGCGTGGAGCAGGCCGAAGGGCAGGCAGTCGCGCTCGCGGCGGCGATGAGCGATTCCCTTTTGACCAAGCAGGACCTGAGCAAGTTCGAGTTGCGCCTCGAGCCGCGCTTTTCCCGGATCGACATTCGTTTCGAGCAAATCGAGGCCGATCTCCGGCATTTGCGCGAGCACCTCGACACGCGCTTCGCAGAGCTGGAGAGACGGTTGGAGCTGCGCCTCGACCTTCATCTTGCCGAGCAGGACGCCCGCATCGAGGCACGGTTCGCCGATCTGGACCGCCGCCTCACCATCCGGCTGGGCACCATGATGATCGCGACGGCGGGGGCGGTCTCGGCTCTAGCCCGGCTGCTCTGAGCCAGAGGCCTCGTCAGGCCGGCGCGCGCTGGGCACGGCACCCACGGGTGGTGATTCCGGTGGTGTGGCGCCGAGGCCGTGGCTTGCAACTCGTTCGCACCAGCACGTAACGTGGCTGGATATGGCACGACGAGATGCAGAGTTCTTCCCGGTGCGATCGCTCGCGGCTTTATTGAGCGTGATGATCGCGGCTTCGTGTGGCTCGGTGGCGGACCGGGGGGCAGTGCTCGAGGCCGTCAATCCACTTGCCGAGGGGCCGATCGCGGGCACGCCCTGGTTGCAGTCGACGAGTTTCGATCTCGCCGAGGTCGGCTACCGGCAGAGCGAGTTCTTTCTCTCCGGAACCGCGAGCGGCTTCGTCAGTGATGCCCCGCTCGGCGTCGATGGCCGCTGGGCGGCGCGGCCCGAGGGGAGTGCTCCCTACCGCACCCGGGTCGTCGTGCGGCGCCCGATCGACCGGGCACGCTTCAACGGCACCGTGTTGGTCGAATGGTTCAACGTCAGTGGCGGCCTCGATGCCGCCCCCGACTGGACGTTGATGCACACCGAGTTCACGCGCGAGGGCTACGCCTGGGTCGGCGTTTCGGCGCAGTTCGTCGGCATCGAGGGTGGCGTCACGGCGATCCCCGGCGTCTCGGGCCTGCATCTCAAGGGCTACAACCCCGCGCGCTACGGCTCGCTGAGCCATCCCGGCGACAGCTTCTCCTACGACATCTTCTCGCAGGCGGCCCAGGCCGTGCGTCAGCCACGCGGTGTCGATCTGCTCGATGGGCTTCGGCCGAGCCGGATGCTTGCCATCGGCGAATCACAGTCGGCCTTTCGCCTGGTCACCTATGTGAATGCGGTGCAGCCACTACTGCGCCTGTTCGACGGCTTCCTGATCCACAGCCGGGGGGGCACGGGAGCCTCTCTCTCGCAGGCGCCGCAGCAGGCGATCACGCCCCCGGCCGGTTCGCGCGTGCGCGATGATCTGAGCGAGCCGGTCCTCACGTTCGAGACCGAGACCGATTTGATCACGCTCGGTTTCCTTGCGGCACGCCAACCCGACTCCGATGGGTTTCGGCTCTGGGAGGTGGCGGGTACGGCGCACGCCGATACCTACCTGTTGCAGGTCGGCCCCCGTGATCGCGGCGACTCGCCCGATGCGGCAAATGTCATCATCAGTGCCGAGCCGATTCCGGGCATCATCCGCTGCGGGACGCCGATCAACTCGGGCCCTCAGCATTTCGTGCTCGATGCAGCGATCACGGCCCTTGACCGCTGGGTACGGGGCGAGGGCGCGCCGACCCCGGCACCACGGCTCGAACTCGAGGGCACGCCGGCCGCCTACGTCACCGACGAGCACGGCAACGTGCGCGGCGGGATCCGGACCTCCTGGGTCGATGCGCCGGTCGCCATGCTCTCGGGCCTCGGTCAGACGGGGGTCGGGTTCTGTGGTATTTTTGGCACGACCGTTCCTTTCGACGAGGCGAAGCTGGCTGCGCTCTATCCGTCACATGCCGACTATGTCAGGGCGGTCGAGGTCTCGACCCGTGCCGCCGAGGCGGCAGGCTTCCTTCGTCCAGCGGATGCCGATCTGATCGAGGAGGCTGCGGCCCGATCGACCATCGGGGGCTGAATCCGCCCCCGCGGCGGCGCGCGGTCCGCCGTGGTGGCGCCCGAGGGCTGCTGGCCTCAATCGAGGTCAAATTCGAGAGGTGACACAGGGTCGGGGTCGTAGCAACAGAGGCGGCCCGTCGTGATCTGGCGTTGGAGATGGACTCCGAGCACCGGTGACACGACCGCGATGTCCCGCAGGGCGGAGCGGATCGTGCGTGTCACGTTGACGCGCGCACGCTCGTCGGCCGACGCCATGCCCCGTGTGCGGCCACCGAGACCGAGTGAGCGGGCGAGTTGTCCGACGAGAATCTCGCGTTCGGTCCGCAATGCTTCGGTACGACCGAGGTCGGCTGACTCCTCGCATGCGGCCAGGTCGGCACCCAGATCGCGGATCCGCTGGCGGAGGTTTGCGCGGGCCCGGTCGTCCAGCATGGGGTCGAACGACGGACTGGAATCCTCGCCGAGCCCCTCGCGCGCGCGACTCCCCTGGCCGGTGCCCGTGGTGGGCATCGTTTGACGGAACAAATCGAGCGCCAGATGGGATACGCCGGAGGTCTGCAGCAAGCGTAGGATCTGACTCATCCCGCGTGAGTCGCGCACGACCCCGCCTTGCCCCCGGAAGGCGATCTGCCAGGTGGCGCCGGTGCGGCGGAGGCTGACGGTGCGCTCCTCGCTCCGAGCGGGTGAGTCGGCGGCGATGGGGGTGAGGCGGGCCGCGGCAGTTGGTCCACGCGCGGCTTCTGCGAGGGCGATCAAGCCGATCAGCCGCGGCAGTGTATGTACCCGTCCGAATTCAGTGCACTCGAGCAGCATTCGTTCGGCACGCCGTTCCTGCGCAGGCGAGCCCTCCTGGCGGAGTGCCTGGGCCAGCAGCACGCGGTCATGGGCCGCCCGCAAGAGGTTGCCGCTCCCCATATCCGCCACCAAGGCCTTCTCGAAGCTCGCTCTTGCATCCTGTGGGCGTCCGAGAGTGTTTTCGAGGAGGCCGAGAAAGCGGTGCACCGAGCCCCAGCAGTCGGCGCCGGAAATCGCGACGACGTGTTGTCGCGCATGCGGCGCGAGCAGGTCGTGGAGTTCGGCGGCCGCCGCGTAGGCACCCAATGCCGCGGCGACCTCCGCCCACGCGGCCAGGGTGCCGAGCCAGGTGCCGTTCCTTGGCCGCCCGGCGAAACCCGTCGCGTGGACAAGCGCCAGTCCCTCGCGAGCTTCGTCGAGCCGGCCTTCATCGAGATGGAGGAGGGCATGGATGGGCCGCCAGAGAGAGGTCACCGGAACCCGCCCGGCCATGACGGCGACCTCGGTCTCGCGCTCGACGGTTCGTTGCCACTCGCGCAGGATGCCGAGGCGCTGCACGAGGAAGCTTTGCTCGCGAATCGTGGTATTGCCGTCAAGTATGCCTTCGAGTTCGAACTCGGTCGCCGTGAGGCGGGCATCGGCGGTGTCGAGACGCGCCATCATGATGTCGCGAGTCCCCTCGGCAAGACGCAGCGCGCCGAGGCGGGTGGGGTGCAGCCCGGCGCCGGCTTCGGTCTGCCAGGCCTGCAAATTGGACGCGTAGTCAGCTTGTGATCCGGCACCGAGGGCGTCGGCGGCCTTCCAGATTCGGGCCTGATTGACGAGAGCTGCACTTCGCGGAGCTGCGCTCGCGAGCTCGATCATCTCCGCGGACAGGCGCTCCTGGGCCGGAACATCATCGGGGCCCCAGAGGGCGAGCCGAAGCGCGGGCAGAACCGAACGAAGGTGGACGAGGTCTCCCAGCCGACGAGCCTCGGCCACTGCGGCATTTGCCAGCGCTCGGCAGCGCCTGGAATCGGAGGAGAAGGAGAGCAGAGTCGAGGTTCGTGCGCGCAGGGACGAAGATAATTTAGTATTTGCTCCGTCGATCGCGCCCAGAGCTTCCGCGAGTAGATCCATATCTCCCCAGCGGACGGAGCCGTCGAGGGAGTGCGAAGGCACCATCGCGAGGGCAGCCTGCGCGAGGAGATTGAAGTCGCCGGCGGCACGGGCACGTTCAATCAGGGTGGCGCAGATCGCCATGCCCTGTCCGCGATCCCCCGCGTCGGTGCGGGCCCGCGCGAAGTCGAGCAGCAGGTCCGTGGGGCAGGCGGAGGCCTGTTCTCCGTGGCAATCGATCGCGGTCTGGAACCAGTCTGCGGCCTCGATCGGGTCACCACTCGCCTGTGCCGCCGCGCCGGCGCGGCGCGCCCAGCGCTCGAGCTGCATGGTTTCGGAGATCGGGAGCGCCTCGCGGAGATGGCGGGCGATCTCGATCGACGAGGCCCCGGGAGCGGGTTCCTCGTCTTCGGAGCCGAGTTGCTGCGCGGCCTGGAGGTGCAACCTCTCCTGCTCGGCGCGGGGGATGCGCGCGAGCATGGCCTCCCGGAGGAGGTCGTTGCTGAAGCTGTAGCGGAGGGTGATGCCGGGCAACGTGACGAGAAGCCGGTCGGCCACAGCGGCGTCGAGCGTTTGTCGAAGCAAGATTGTTTTGCCCGCGAAGTGCCCCTGGAGGCGCTCCAGTGGAACTTCTCGACCGAGAATGGCGAGGGTCGTCAACAGGGATTGTGTCTCGAGAGGGATGCCGTCGAGGCGGGCATCGAGAAAGAGCTTCCCGCCAAGGCTCGGGCCCGCGTGCCCGGCGAAATCGGAGGAGATCTCCCGCCGGAGGAGATCGGAGAGCAGAAACGGATTGCCGGCCGTCAGCGTCATCAGCCGATGCACGGTGGTGGCCGATGTGGGTCGGCCCAGGGCGGCGAGTAGCTGCTGCGCTTCGTCGTAGGTGAAGGGATCGAGGGCGATGGGCAAGACGTTGCGCAGCAGGCGCTGGAAGACGGGCCGGCGCGGTCCCGACGTCCAGATTTCGCTCTCGCGCGCCGTCGCGACAATCAACAGGGGCAACTCCGCGGCGACACGCAGGAGCCGCTCGAGGACAGCCAGCGAGGTGTGATCCGCCCAGTGGAGGTCGTCCAGTACGAGGAGTGTCGGGCCGCAGGCACGCGTCAGGGCCGCGATGGCTCGGCTGGCCCCGAAGCCCGCCGTCATCAGGTTCTGCCCCGTGAGTTCCGCCAGGCTCTTCCCGTCAGCTATTTCTTGAAGATCGTCGCGCAAGGGTGCGGGCAGGTTTGCCGCGCTTGCCACCTCGAGCATCTGGGCGACGATCTCGGGCCATGGCGCGTTGGCGGGGGAGGTGTCCTGCTCCGAGCAGGCGGCCCAGGCCACGCTCAGCGCGCCGCGCGCGCGTTCGGCGAGCTGGCGCGCCAGGAAGGTCTTGCCTACCCCCGCATCCCCCGTGATCAGAGCTGCCGCGCCACTCCCACTGCTCGCCAGATCGAGAAGATGGCCGAGGGTGCGCAGCGGTTCCTCGCGCCCGACCAGGATTGAGTTCGAGGGAAGGATTTCGGGCGGGCGCTCGGGCATCTCGGTGACTTCCGCCGTAGCTACCTAGATCGGATCGCCCCAAATTCCAAGTGGACTGCTGGGTCGGCGGCAGGAATTTTGTGGTGGGTGCATTCCCGGTGGCGGGACGGGGGCCGTGTCCGGCTCCTGCGACACCGAGGCCTGCGGTCTGGCGGCGCCCCGCGGTGCGCCTGCATGTCGGGCTTGCGCCGCCGGCCGTGGCCGACTCGCCATGCCCCGGCAACCTCCGCGCGAACGTCATCGAAGCTCCGGGGAGAGAGCGACCGCTCGTGGCTGGCTCGCCTCGGCAGCTTGTCGGCGATTTGCTCGTTAGCCGCCGACCGCTCGTGGTCGGCTCGCCAGGACCGGCCGCCTTCGTCCTGCTGTCTTCCTCGTCCCGAAGTTTCAGCCTTCGCGCGAGAGGATCCGCGTCGCACTGGCCCCCGGTTGTCCGGAGCGGGCTTCGGAGGGGCGAGAACTTGGCAGAAGGGCTGCCGCGTGCGAACCGAGCCGCGGGAGGATTCGCAGATGGTCACGGTCCCACGCCCCTACCTCGTCTACGGTCTCGAGCGATCCTACTTCACCCGCAAGATGACGGGCTACCTCGACTACAAGGGCATCCCGTGGCGTTGGCGTCGCGCCGCGATGATGAACCCCGGTTTGTACGCCGCCGGCTGGACGGGCGGCATGCCCGCGATCGAATGCCCCGACGGGCAATTTATGTGGGACACGACCGCGATGATCCTGCATCTCGAGGAGCGCTTCCCGGAGCGCAGCGTGCTTCCCGCCGATCCGGTGCAGCGGATGCTCTGCTGGTTGATCGAGGACATGTCGGATGAATGGCTCTACCGCGTCGCCGTGGGCTCGCGCTGGCACTATCCGGAGAACTCGCTTGCGGGAGGATTCGAGCTGGCGCGCGACTTCACCCACGAGGCGTCGGCGACGGCCGACGAGGCTCACCGCTTCCTCGGGGCCTATGTGCGCTCGAGTTGTCCGGGGCTCGGGGTCACGGCCTTCACCATCGGGGCCTGGGTCGATGAAGTCCTGCGGCCCTGGACGCGCGTGCTGGGCGCGCACTTCGAGCATCACCCCTTTCTCTTCGGCGAGCGGCCGTCCTTGGCCGATTTCGCAATCTTCGGCGGTTCGATGGCCCATTTCGCGACCGACCCGGTGTGCCGGCGCTGGGCCGATACCGACGCCCCGGCCTACGTCAAGCATCAGCAGCGACTGCTCGAGATCGACGCTTGCGAGATCGGCGACTGGCTCGAACCCGGTAACGTGTCCGAGACCCTGCTGCGCATCGCCGCGGATGCCGCCCGGCTCTACCTGCCGTGGGTGGTCGCGGCGACAGCACCCGGCACGGAGCAGGTCTTGGTTCCGTTCGCGAACGGGCCGGGCGCGCCGGTCACGGTGACGCCCTTCCTGCGCGAGTCGTGGGCGCTGCTGCTTGGCCGCTACGCGACCCTGCGCAGTCCGGCGGTGGACACCATCCTCGAGCAGGCCGGTGTGCTGCGTTTCTTTGCCGATCAAGTCGACCAGGCCCGGCCGGCGCCGAGCCCGAGCGAGCCGCCGCGCCCCGCGCTCAATCAGCCCTATCCGCCAGGGGTCATCTGATTTTAGGGCTTGTTGGCGGTGCGCGTCCGAGATCGCGCCAGCGGGGGCGGGGCGCGACGAAGCTCGCCGAGGCACAGGGTTGAGCGTATCTCGACGGTGGCGCCCTAGAGTGGCACGCCGAGCTTGCGCGCGGCACGCCACGAGGTCTCGAAGAGGAGCCGCCAGAGGATCTCCCCGCAGCTCCCGAGGCCGAGCCAGGGCGGCAGGAAGAACGGCACCCAGGCGATCGAGACGAAGATGAAGGCCATCGCGCGTGCGGCCGCGTGACGCAGGGGCGCGGCGACGCCGCGGAAGAGACCTGAGCGCGTGGGCGAGTCGTTCCACCAGCGCGCGGCGAGCACGCCGAGGCCGTTGGCCAGACCCCACAGGATGAAGCCGAGCCACGCCGAGGGCGGGTAGGTGCCGGGCCCGAGGACCTTGAGCGCCCCCCAGACGTGCCAGAGTCCACTCGCGACAAAGACCGCCAGCACGTTCAACGCGACGTGACGGCGATTACCGCCGAGCGGGATGTACACGTAGTTGCGCAGCCAGACGCCGAACGAGATGTGCCAGCGCCGCCAGAACTCGGCCACCGAGCGCGCGCGCCAGGGCCGGTCGAAGTTCTCCATCGTCGCGAAGCCGAGCAGGCGACCGAGCGCCACCGCGACGTCGGTCCAGCCCGAGAACACGATGTAGAACTGAAAATAGAGCTCGAAGACCCAGAGCCAGAGGCGTTCCACCGTGACGCCGCCACCGCCGGTGGCGAAGACGAGATCGCTGGCTCGGCCGAGATAGAAGCCGCCAATCATGACTTTGAGGCAGCCGAACAAGAGCCGTCCCACGAGCGGTCCCGCGGCGCGCAGCCAGTCGCGCAGATCCGCCCAGGTGTCGACCGCGGGACCGCTCCCGCGGCTTGCTGCCATCTGTTCGGTCGTCTCGATCGGGCCATTGACGAAAGTCGGGAAGAAGAGCGTGGCGAGGAGGAACTCGCGCAGCGTCCGCGGCGCCACGCCACGGCTCCTGCGGTCGACCAGATAGGCCACGCAGCGCAGCCACCAGACGTTGGTCGCAAACGCCCAGAACTCGCGGATGTGGCTCGTGTTGCCGGTGAACCAGGCCTCCGGCAAGAACGCGGGATAGAGGAGAAGCAGGAGGGCGAGCGCACTCGCGGCGAACGTTCCGGCGCGGCCGGGCACGCGCTCGATGCAGCCAAAGAAGGCCAGCGAGAAGGCCAGCGCGACCGCCGTCACGGGCAGCGAGCCGAGCAGAGCCAGGCTCGCCACCGAGAGCCCGACCAGCCCCCACTCGCGCCCCCGCCTCCCGAGCGGCGCCAGCGCGATGCCGAGTGCGCAGGCGAGCGCGCCGTAGAGGACGACCCGAGCGAAGAGGCTGTGACGGGCCTCGAAGATACCGACGCCGAGATCCCACAGCTCGCCGCCGATAAGATTCATGACGCTGGCCCCGGTCACAGGCGGTGCCCGCGCACGACGCCTGCGGGCCAGAGGCCGCGTGCGTCGAGCAGATCCCAGACCGCGTGGCTCGCCAGGAAATGGGCGTCCCGGCCCCAGCGCCGCGTGCCCGGCACGCAGAGTTCGGTCGTGGCGACCGCCGCCGCATGTTCCGCGAAGGCCGGTGTCAAATCGGCGCAGGGCGCGATGCCAGCCAGGGCCGCGCAGAGATCGTCGTCGGGGGCCGTTTCCGCAAGCGGGCAGGGTGGTGCGATCAGGATCGCGAGTCGCGCGTCCTGTGCAGCGGCGGCACGGGCGAGTGACGTGATTTCGCGGGCGAGTTGCGCGCGGGCAGGCTTGCGCTCGGCCGGGGACACGAGTGGTGCGGGCCGCTCGATGCGAACTGCGGTTGATCGCGCCGCGGTATCGTCGTCGCGCAGAGGCCCATGGCCGGCGAGATCGACCAGGCCGCTGGCCGGGGGCAGCAGGTCCTCGCCGTCGGCGGGTGCCGGCCGGGCTCGTGGTGGTGACACCGTGGCGGCGAGGTCGGCCTCCGGATCGACCAGCACGACGACCAGAGCGGGTGTGAAGCGCGGGCCGCGCGCTTCGAGCCAGCGTCGCTGCTGGGCCGTCGCATAACCGGGTAGCGTTGCGTTGATTCCGGCCACGCGGCGGCCGAGCGTCCGGTCGGCGAGGAGTGCGATGCGCGTCGAGAGCCGATCCTCGCGCGCCACCATCAAGCCATCGGCGGTCTCGTTGCCGAGCACGAGCACCCGCACCTCGTCGGCCCGCGGTGTTGCTGGCCAAGGTTGGTCGGCCTGGCCCTCGGCGTTGATCCGCAGGGGCGTGGCGAAGCCGCCCGTGCAGGAGCGCACCTGTGCGGTGAGCCCAGGCGCGAAGGTCCAGCCCACGTCGTCGCTTGCGACCAGCAGAGCCGCGTCGTCACCGACGCAAAGCGGCCCACCTTCGATGCCCGAGCGGAGGCGCGCCAGCGCCAGCGCGGCGACGAGCCCGAGGGTGGCCGCGGCGAGGCGCGGGCCACGGCGACGGGCCCCCACGAGGCGAGGGCCGTCAAGCGAATAGGTGGAGTCGAGCGGCATCGGCTTCGGGTGGAATGTTTCCGCGATCGCGGCCCGCAAGGCAACGCCGGCGAGGCTCAGTGGCTCCCGCTCGGCGGCGGGCCGATCTCCACCCCTGCGAACACCCGCGCCAGGGGTTGGTCGACGCCGACCTGCTCGAGCGCGATCTCGAGCCGCCAGCGGCCGTGCGCCGCCGGCGGTGGCAGCAGCAGCAGCGAGACCGGTTGACGGCTATGCGCCGGCACGTCGAAAGCGAGCCTCGATTCGAGCCGAGTCGGCACGATTCGCCCGTCGGGTCCGTGCCAGCGATGTCGCAGAACCACCAGGCCCTCGGGGCGTGCGTCGGCCCCCGGCAGGGCGCAATCACTATGATTGACGAGCATGAGAGGTACCCGCACGGCCACCGGAATGAGGCTCAAGCGCTCGGGCACCACGACATCCACCAGGTCGATGTTGCGGCGGCAGGCTGCGGGCAGCGGCGCGCGTGGCGTGCCCTCCAGCGTGGTGTCGTGCAGCGCCGCCGAGCGTATGGCCAGCGCTGCCGCTAGGTCGGGCTCCGTCCCCGTCGCGTCGTCATCAACCCGCAGGATCCGGTCTCCAGCGAAGGTTTCGACCACGCTGAGCCGGCGCGGCAGAGGCATGGCCCAGCGCGCCAATTCGGGCGCGGTGAGAGCGTCCCCGCGCAGCAGGATCCAACGCAGATGAGTCAGCGCGACCAGCCGGTCGAGTGCCGTCGCGTCGGGCAGGTCGCGCACCGCGGCCGCGATCAGGCCGGCGGCCGGCGGCGGGTAGGCGGTGTAGCCGTTGAGCAAGGGCCAGAAGGCCTGCGTGCTGGCGACCATGGCCCGGGCGTTGCGCAAATTGCCGATTGGATCGTCGGCGCCGGTCGGTCCGGGGATCTCGAGCACGGCTTCGCCCGCGGCGTGGTGCTCGAGCCAGCGATGCGCCGCCGCCGCCGACGCGCCGAGTCCCGAAGCTTCCACCGGGGCGGGGTGCGGGGCGGCAGTCCAGAGGCAGGCGAGCGCGAGGGCTGACGCCACGAGCAGGCGTGCCGCGGGTCGCATTCGATCGAGCAGCGGTGCGGCGAGGAGTCCCGCCAGCGCGGCGAGCATCGACGCGACAAGCAGCGAAAATCGGACGGGGCCGCGCATCGACGAAAAGCCCGGCACCCATGCGTACAGGAGTTTGTAGGGCAGGGGCATGACGCCCCCACCGGGGAGGACGAAATCCGGCCCCGCAGAGAGCACCACCCCGACCAGCGCCACGCTCGCCAGCCCCACGGCCGGCGAGAGCAACTGGGCACCGCTCGCCCTCCCCGTTGGTTGGGGCCGCCCGAACCTGCGTCCGACGAGGCCGATCGCCACCACCAGCAGTGTCACCGGGCCGGCCCGGCCGACGAACTCGAACGAGAAGTACTGCCAGGGCATCCACGAGAACGCCCGGATCCACTCCGGCGGGAAGGCCGGGATTCTCCCTTGACCACGACCTTCGAGGTAGGGCAGTGCCGCCGGCAGCAGGGCCAGCGAGGCCAGTGCCGTGGCGAGCAGTACGCCCACGCCGGCGCGCCAGCGGCGCGGAGCCCCGAGGAGGCGGGTTGCGGCGTAGACCGGCACGGCGATGAAAGTAAAAAAACCGAGATAGACGCACGACAACGCCTGGAGGGCGAGTGCGGCCCCGAGGCCAGGGAGCCAGCGCCGACGGCCGCGCTCGAACCAGAGATCGACGGCGAGGAGGGCCAGCGGCAGCCAGGCGGTGCCGAGGTACTGCGGCTGCGGCAGCGTCTTCACGCGCAGGGGCGTGAAGGTGTAGGCGGCTCCGGCCAGCAATGCGGCGGTGAAGCTCCCGGTGTGGTGGCGCACGTAGAGGAACATGCCGAGTCCGGCGAGAGCGAAGCTTTCGACGAGAAAGCCCTCGAACATGGTTACGGCGTCGCCGCTCAGCGCCAGCAGGGGGGCGGTGAAGGGCAGATGAGCCAGCATATTTTCCGAGCCGAGGATCGCGCCCGGCAGCGGGTGGTAGATGTTGCCGTCGAGCAGATGTGACGGATCGTGCAGGGCGGCCCACGCGACCCAGGCGAGGATCCACAGGTTGAGCAGGAGGTCGGCGTTGGCCATGGCACCGATCGGGCCCGGCGAGTGCGGCAACAGGGCCGCGGAGCCGAACCAGGGTCGCAGCAGCCAGGGCACGGCGAGCGCGTAGAAGGCCAGGGCTACGAGCGCTTCGCCGACCCCGCGCAGACCGCCGGCGCGGGTCCGCCCGGGCGTGGCGTCGCTCGCGCAAATACCGGGTGTGCTGGACTTCGGGGCGGGGCTGCCGCTGCCGGTCGGCGTGGCGCTCGTCTCAGTCGGTGACATAGCCGAGAGCCTCCAGCCTGCGGCGAACCTCGGGGTCGCCGATTCCGGGGCGGGCGAGGGGGGTATCGCCGCGTCCTCTCCAAAGACAGAGCTTGATGCCAACTTCCGGTGCCGGGCAGGTCGGCGCCTGGGTTGTCTCCAGGCGCGGGTCGCGGAGATCGACCTCGATCCCGCCAGCGGCGGCAGCCCCGGCAGTCGCGGGCGCCCGTTCGAGCCTGCCGGCGTCGGCGCCGAGTTCGACCACCAGCGGCCCGGCCGTCGCGTCTGCGAGCGCGACGAGGATCAGGTCGCGCGGACTCTTGCCCGACGGATCGACGGTGCGATCGAAGCGGAACCCCGCCGTGGTGTCGGGGCTGGTTTCCGCACGCGCGTTCAGAGTGGTGCCATCGGGGGAGAGTGAGAGCCGGAGCGGCTGCGCACCGGGATGGCGATCGAGCGTGACGAAGCTGCCGCTGTGCGGCCGGCTGCGCAGGACAAGCGCCACGGGGCCCGACTTGGCGGCGACCCATCGGGCCTGCACGCCGCGCTCGCGCAGCGGGGCGCGAGCCTGTTCGAGGACCGCCGTGGCGCGGGCGGCGGCAGCAACCTCGTCGGCCGGTCGGGGGCGCTTTTCGGTGGGATCGGCGCGCAGGTCGAAGATTTCGCGCGTCGAGTGGTCGAGACCCTCGATCAATTTGAGATCGCCGATCCGACTCGCGAAGCGAGCCGGGTACTGGGCCTGCGTGGCGGTCGCGAGCAGTGGGTCGGCGGGCAGGGCGGGGTTTGCGAGGACCTGGGCCAGGGGGCGTCCCTCGAAGCCCGCCGGGATCGGAAGGCCAAGCCAGTCGAGGATCGACGGGGCGAGGTCGAGTGTCTGCACGGGACGCTCCACGACCCGATTCCTCGCCGTGGGGCCGGCACCGGGCAAGCGGATCACGAGTGGCACGTGCAGCAGTTCCTCGAAGAGACTCTGGCCGTGGAAGAAGCGGCCGTGCTCCCAGAATTCCTCGCCGTGGTCGGCGGTGATCACGATCAGGGTCTCTTCGAGCCGCTGGTGCAGGCGTAGCCAGTCGAGCAGACGGGCGAGCTGCGCATCGATCGAGCGGATCGCCGCATCGTAGAGCGCCACGATGTGGCGGCGGTCACGCGCGTCGTAGCGGCCGGCATCGGCCCCCTCCACGTCGGAAAAGGGTACGGCTACGGGGCCTGAGTAGTCGGGCTCGGCGAAGGCCTTGATCCACTCGCGGGGGGGCGCGTAGGGCGTGTGGGCATCGAGGTAGTGCAGGTAGAGCGCGAAGCGGTCGTGCCCGTGCTCGTCAAGCCAGTGCAGGGCCGCGTCGGTGATCTGGCGGGCATCGAGCGTGCCGGAGAGGAGACGATCGAAAGTCCGCGGTGGTTTGCCGTGCAGATCGCTCGCGAGCCAGAGCGGGATCCAGGCGTTGTTGACGATGGCGGCGCTGGCGATGCCCTGGCGCGCGATGGGCTCGGTCAGCGTTGGGTCGCGTGGCCCAGGGAGGAGACGCGAGGTGAAGAGCTGCGGGATCGAGGGCAGGGTCATGGGCGCGTTGGCGTGGGCGGCGGCGAAGCGGATGCCGTCGCGGGCCAGGGCGTCGATGACCGGTGTGGTGTCGCGCCCGTAGCCGTGGCTCCCGACATGGTCGGCGCGCAGGCAGTCGATTGTGATCAATAAAAGATTGTGCGCGGCGGAGCGGGTTTCCCCGGTGCGCAGGCGGGTGGCGCTCCACAGCAACGCGACCGGGTGTGCGGGCGCGGCCGCGCCGAGGTTGCGCGAGCGCAGGACGATGCGGCCACGGCGCCCGGCCAGCGCGCCGAGGTCGAGGCGTTCGTCCCACCAGCGCCGATCGCTCTCTTGGCGGCGCAGGTCGATGCGGCGCGCGAGCAGAAGGGTCTCGTCACCATCGTCCTCGGGGACGAAAACGATCTCGACCTCGAGCGGCTCGGCAAGCTGCGGCAGTTCGCTGAGGAAGACCATCGAGGACGCGGCGAAGCCGGTGTCGAGCCAGGCGTGCGCCGGCATCTCGAGCGCGGGCAGGCGGATCTCGGCCCCCACCGTCGTGGCAAGGACCGCGCGAGCTTCGCCGTGCGCGCCGCGAATCGCGAGTTCGCTCGCGCGCGGCAATGCGATCAGGTCATCGCCGGCCGCGACGAGGAGATCGAGCGCTGGTGGCGCGGCGCGGGACTCTGCTGGCGCCGCCGGAGAGGGGTTGCGCGTCTCGGCGACGGGGGACGGCGGGGCTGGCCGTGGCGCGGCCGCGAGTGTCGGCCGGGAGGCGAGCGTGGCGGCGACGCCGAGGGCCAGGGCGCGTGCCAGCAATCGAACGGGGCGTGCCGACATCTCAAGATCCTATCGGGCCCGCGGCGGGGGCACTACGGCATGTCTCGCGCAGCCGTTTCGATCGATTGCCACGCGCACGATCCTATCGGGCCCGTGCCGAAGGGAGATCCAAAGTAGACTCTGCCGTGCCAGGGATCGGCTCGGGAAGCGCGCGGGCGGTACCGGGCACGGAGCTTTCCTCTGGCCCGCGCGTCGAGACGCTGGGTTCACCATCGAGCGTCACGCCGGCCCCCGCGAGCATGACGCTCGGGTGCGCCGCCTCGACCAGCGCCACCAGATAGACGCCCGCGTTGAGTGGCGGGGCAAGCGCGCGAACCACGACCTGTTCATCTCCGGCTTCGAACTCTGGCGGGTCGAGGAGGGAGACTGTGCCCGCGAGCTCGCCCCTGCGGGTGATCCAGTGCAGCTCGAGCTGTCCCGGCATTCGGCCTAATTTTTTATTTCCGGCCGGAGTCGGCAGCAGCGGCAACGCGGCGCCCGAGCGCGGTAGAGGCGGGGCGCCGCGCGGCAAGATCTCGTCGGCGATGAAGGTCGCGTCGAGCAACACCAGCGTGCCGGTGGGGCCGAAGGCCTTCTCGTAGGGAAGGATGTCGACGAAGGCGCGTCCCAGGGGGCGGTCGCCGTCGCGCGTCAATAGATCGACGTCATGCGGTCCGTCGGCGAACGGTACGCGGGCGTCGAGCCACGTGCGCAGCCGGCCACCGGGCGCCACCGCGAGCGGCAGCAGGGCGTGGGTCTCCTCGGCGAGGACGATGCGGCCGCCGGGGGTACGCCACACGAGCCGTACCGCCTGGGGCGCGAGAGGCGTGCGCCGGGCCTCTGCCGCAGTGTCGGGCTCCCCGTGTGGCCCGGCCCCAGCGGAAAGAGACTCGACGTGCGTGTCGGGGGTTTTGTCGACGGTGTCGCGTCCGTCGGCGGGCTCGATTCCCGCGACGGGCGGTGTGGCGCGAGCGGCCAGCGCCGGGTGCACGAAGACCCGGGGCCGGCCGCTCTCCAGGTCTGTCGTGAATTCGATGGGAATACGGCGCGGGTTGCCGGGAAGTAGACGCTTGCGCCCGGTGCTGCCGGGAGTGCGTGGCGCCGCGAGCGTCGCGATGTCGGAGGTGCGTGCGGGCGCCGGGCCGAGTGTCCAGGTTTCGACTCGTGCGGTCTGACCGAGTGGAGCGAGGCCGCCCGCCTGAACTGCCGCATCTGACCAGCGCGCGCCGAGGTCTGTGCCCGGGCTCGCCCCGGCGAGATCGCGCCGCAGCGCGACCGAGCGGAAACCGAGCGCACGGAGTGCTTGCGCGGCGGGTGCCGAGGGGAGTTCGCTCGCCAGCGTCTCGACTTGCTCGATCAGGGGCGAACTGAAGGAGTTGTAGCAACCGGCGAGCGGGTTCCGGGCCCACGCCGAGAGCAGCAGGTGCTCGGCCACGTCAAGTCGCTGGGCGCGGGGCTCGTGGACCGGAAGCGGCAGATCGACCACCGGACCCTCGGGTAATGCGCGCCACAGGGCGATCTCGTCGTCGGGCGGGCGAGCGTCCCAGGCGCGCAGGCGCAGCGTGCGGCCCCAGATCGGCCGGCCGAGCGTGCTCGAGAGGGCGAACGCCAGCAGGGCCAGTGCCGTGCCGATGGCGACCAGGCGGCGCGCTCGTCCGTGAAAAAATTCGAGCAGAACGAGAGTGCCGAATCCGGCCAGCGCGGCCAGCGCGAGATCAAAGCCCTGCCGCAGGTTCGCCAGGCCGCGCACGGCCGCGAGTCCCGGCACCAAGTGGGCGAGCGCCACCAGCGGCGAGGGCAGAGCCCATGCCGTGCCGGGGATCACGAGCGTGCGCATGGCACACCACAGGCAGAGCAGGCCGCCGGCGAACCAGGCAAGGCGCGGGTCGTCGCCGCCGCCCCAGGTGTGCGCGGCGTCGCCGTGCGCGCCGGTGCCAGCGCCGCACGTGCCTGTGTCATCGCCCGGGCGGCCTTCACCGCCGCAGGTGCGCCGGCCGCGAAGACGGTCGGCGAGGGCGACGAAGGCGAGCGTCAAGACGATGGGTCCGGGGAACCCTTCCGCGCCGGGCTGCAGGGTTGCCGGATCGAGCAGGATCGAGGCTCGTCGGCTCAGAATCGGCCACGTCGCGCCGGTCTCCAGGTAGGGCCCGTAGAGCCAGCCGGCTGCGGCGGCGACGGGGAGTCCCGCCAGCGCGAGCAGACCGAACGTGGTGGCGAGGCCGCGGCGGCGTCGGGGCAGGAGGAAGAGTGCGTACACGCCACCGAGCAGCAGGGTGGCCAGCACGGGGTAGAGACTCTCGCCCAGGGTCAACACAGAGACCGTGGCGAGCCCGAGAGCGTCGCGCAGCCGCGCTCGCACCACGCTGCGGTGCAGGAAGAGCAGGACGAGCGGTGCCCACAGGTCGCCGTGCACGAAGGGGTGGCTCGGGTCGGCCAGCCGGTCGGGCACGAGGAGGAAGGCCAGGGCCGCGACCAGCGCCGCCCCCAGCGATCCGGTGAAATGGATCGAGAGCGCCAGCATCGCCAGGCCGGCGATCCACAAGGCCGCCACGAAGGCCGTGTTGAAGGCGAGGATCGGCTCGGCGCCGAGGGCCCACGCGGGCGCGGCGAGCAGGCCGAATCCGAGCATATGCTCGCCGAGCGTCCAGGCGCGCGGCATCGGAAAGCACGGGCCGTCCTCGTCGCGCACCGAAAATGGATCTTCCACGAGGAGACGCGCATTGCGCGCCACCGTCGCGACGACCATCTGCTGGTCGAAGTGGTCGAGCCGGTCGAGGCCGGGCACGGCGTGCTCGGCCAGTCGCGCTGGCCAGGGCAAGAGCCGCAACGGATCGGGCAGCACCTCGCGCACCACGAGCAGGGCCGCGGCCAGCAACACGAGCGCGGCCGCGGCCCAGCGCCACACCTGCGTGCCGCGAGCCGGGCGAGCGTTCACTCTTTCTCCGCGGCGGCGAGCTGCGAGATGCCGACCAGCGGCATGCGGTAGGGCAACCGATCCATCAGCCGCGCGAGGGCAAGCGGGGTCACGTTGGGGAAGAACAGGCCGCAGCGTTCATGACGGTCGAGTCGCCCGCACGCGGCCTGCATCAGGCGGCGCAGGTGACCCGGGCTGAAGCGCAACGTGCCGCGTTCCTCGGCCCGGGTCAGTGCCAGTATGAGATGACCGGGGTGGATGCGGTTGGGCTCGAACACGACGATGCGTCGCCGTGCCACGCGCCACATTTCGGCCAGTGCGGCACGCGGTTCGTCGAGGTGGTGCAGCAGCTCCCAGCAGGTCACGAGGTCGAAGGCCCCGCGCTCGAAGGGCAAGGCCGTTGCCTCGGCACGGATACGGCCCTTGACTGGATTCGCGGCGAGCATTCCGCCGGCATAGTCGCAGGCGACGACCTTGATGCCCGCCGGATAGAAGGCGCTGGAGAAGCCGCTGCCCGCACCGACGTCGAGTACGCGCCGCACGTCGCGCAGCAGGCCGTGCGCCGCCAGGTGTCGGATGCGCTGCCGGGCAAAAATCTCGACGACCGGATGCGCGGCCGGGCGGTAACGTCCGCCGGCTTCCCAGAATGGGCTCTGGGCGTCGCTCATTCGTTCGCGTCGTCGCCGGGTTCTCTGCGGCCAGCGAGCTCGGCACGCAGGAGAGCGACTTCCTGCGCCAGCAGCTTCACCTGGAGACTCATGCCGGAGAGGCGGACGGCGTAGTTCAACGAGACCACGAGCAGGAAGAGCAGTCCGAAGAAGAAGAGGGTCGAACTCGGCGTCCACGCCCCGACCAGGTGGGTCAGAAACCGCACCGAGTCAAACCACGCGATCCCGACCATCATGGCGACGGCGACGCCGGTCCAGATCGGGGTGTACTCCTCGCGCAGGCGTCCGCGTTGCACGAGCCACAGGACGGCGGCGAGGAAAGTCGCGCACACCACCAGGCCGACGATGCGGGTCGCCGCACCCTCGGGCTGGCTCAACGCGAGCGCGCGCAGGTTCTCCGGGCTGAGCAGAGTGGGCTTCATGAACGGAGTCTCCCTTGCCCGGTCACGAGCGCAGCGCGCTGGCGGTGAGCCGCCAGGCCCGCACCGTCGCGAGCAATATCTTGTAGGGATAGTACAGCGCCTTCAGGCCGGCGTGCATCGTCTTGCGGCCGGCCGGACTCGGGGCCATCGTGACCGGCACCTCGACCAGTCGGAAGCCGCGGCGATGCAGCACCAGCAGGACGTCGATGTCGGGAAAATCGCTCGGATAAAAGTCGCGACAGCAGAACTCGATCACCGGGCGCCGTAGTGCCTGCAAGCCCGAAGTCGGGTCGGCGATCCGTGGTCCGCCGAAGGCACGCAGCAGGCGTTGCAGGAAGAGTCTCCCGGCATTGCGGGCGGCATCCATGCGGTAGCCGGAGTCGGTGAGGAAGCGCGAGCCGATCACGAGATCGGCCGTGCCCTGGTGCAGGGGTTCGAGCAGCCGAGGCAGGAACGCCGGGTCGTGCTGGCCGTCGGCGTCGAGCTGCACGACGTAGGAGTAGTCGTGCGCCAGAGCCCATTTGTACCCGGTCTGGAGGGCTGCGCCGTAGCCAAGGTTAAAGGGGTGCGAGGCGACCTGGGCGCCGGCCTGCCGTGCCAGTGTCGCGGTCTCGTCGTGCGAGCCGTCGTCGATCACCAAGATGTCGAGTGCGCCGTCGGCGCCGCGCACCGCTTCGACGACGCGGGTGATCGAGCGGGCCTCGTTCAAGGCCGGGATGATCACCAAGGTGCGGCGGGACTGTGCGGACGCGAGCATGAAGGTGGAAGGGGCGAGGCCAACCTCCGTACCACGATCGGGGCGCGGGCCGAACCCGAAAGATCGCCACGCCAGAGCCCCGGGTGCGACCCCACGCCGAGCCAGATCGAGCCATCGGGGTGGGTCGCGCCGGACCTCTCGGGTTGTTCGCGGCCCCCACCCCTGGCCACACCGGACGAATCAGCCTGGGCCGGGGCGCGCTGTCGGCCTCGGCCACGATCCGTCCGGTGCGGACGGCCGATCGGTCGGGGTTCCGTCGGGCAAGCGCGGCCGCTCGCCGATCCGTCGGGCTGGCGCCCCGCCCACGATGGACCAAGGCTCGGTATCGTGGGTGACGACCGCGCCGGCGCTCACCACGCAGCCATCGGCGATCCGCACCCCGGGCAGCACGACCGCGTTGGCGCCGATCCAGACGTCGCTGCCGATGGTCACCGGTGCTTCGGCGTGACCCAGGAACATCATCGGCACGCGCGGGTCGTCGAAGCGGTGCTGCGAGGTCACGATCACCGCCCCCGGGCCGATCATCACCCAGTCGCCGATGCGGAGGCCGCCGCGGCCGTAGACGAAAGCGCCGGCGTTGATCATCAGGTTGCGGCCGGCGGCGATGCCGTAGGCATGGGACAGGCGGGCGCCGGGGTAGAGGTAACAGAACCCGTCAAGCTGACGGAAAATGAGCTTGTAGAGCGCGTAGCGCAGCGCGAAGCCCTCGACGCCGGGCCACGAGCGCAGCAACGTGCCGAGGTACTCCTCGAGCAGCACCTTGACGATGCGACCGGGCGAGACCGAGCGGCGATAGTTCCGCAACAGTTGCCCGAAGCTCGCGCGCGGTGCTGGGGCGGGGGCGTCGGCCGGCACGGCGCGATGCTGGCACGCCCGCGCCGGCGCGCGCAACGTGGCGGGGGAGTCGGTCGGGGAGTCGTTCGGGTGGGCTCCGCGGACCGAGCAGGCTGCGACGCTGGCCCTCTCTGGCAACGCGACGGGCACAGTGGTCGCCTGCGCCCGCGGTCGCCGCCGCGCGGCCCAGGGCGGTCTGGATCAACATGCCCGCAACGACCAACAGGCTGCCGCAGGATCATGCCGACGCGATCGCGCTGGTCCTGAGCGACCAAGCAGTGCACGAAATGCACCGACCCGCTCGCACAGCTTCGTTGAAAGGCTCCGGCTCCCGGGTGACCTCTGTCCTTACTCGTGCGGTTCTCTCGCCGGTGGGGTCGTCCGCACCGGTTTGCGTCACCGCAGCGGCCTCCGATAGCTAGCGCCGCTGTGCGGTGCGGATGTCGCCGGCGTCAGTCCGTGCGGGCGGTGCTGGGCGCCGTGGGGGCTCTCGTATTGTTCGGGCCGGTCGATGCACGATCTGCGGGCGTATCCGGGACGTCCGTCGATCCGCCGCCTGGAACTTCTCCCGAGGCCGCGTTTGCCGCGGCGACCGAGGCGGCCGACAGGGCGCTCACGCTGGGCGCCCAGATCGGCTTGCCGGAGCCGGTGCGCGGTGCACTCACGAGCTGTCGCCTGCGCGGTGAAGCAGAAAATAATCGTGCGGCGCTCGAAACCTGCTCGGTCGCGCTCGCGCGGCTCTATGCGGAGACGGGGCGGGAGCGCACCGATCCGTTGCGGCGGGCGCTCGCCGGCCGCCTCGGCTCGCTCGCGGCCGACGCGGCGGCCCGCATCGGGCGGATCGCGCGGCGACGGGACGGGACGAGTCCGGTCGCCACCGCAGGCCGCATCGACGCACGCTTCGATCTGCTCCCGGACCGACGCACGCTGCGCGTGCAGCCGCTGGTGCCGCTCGTCGCCGGACGGCGTTACGGTCTTGTCGTCGAGCGAGGCGGACATCCGGCTGCGGTGAGCGAGGTCTTGCCGCGCGGCGAGACCTCGCCCGAGGTGACGCGCGGAGCCTTCGCCGAGTTGCTGGCCGGGGCGCTCGTGGGCAACGAACTCGGCTTCGAGCCCGGCGCGGTGGCCGCACTCGCGGCCCGGCTCGAAGCCGAAGCCGATGGTGGACCCGGCTTCGACGTTTTTGCGGGGTTCGTCGTGCGCCTTGCCGAGCCTCTCGCCGCGAGCGAGATCGGCACGCTGGACGCGCGCTTCGTGCCGGCACGGGCGCTGCGCGCGGGCGAGGCCGCGCATGTCTTTCGCACCGTCGACTGGCCACGCCGTCTCGCGCCGGCGGCGAGGGCGGCGCGGCTGCTCGCGTGTGCCGAGGCGCCGTCGCGAGAGATCGGCGTCGACGGATTCTTTTGGCGACGAGAGCCGGGCGTGGCGAGGCTGGTCGAGGGCAGCTGGCTTGCGCCGGCGCCACCGGTCGATCCGGCGTTCGGGCCGGGGGGTGCGACGACCGTGACGGTCGATCGTCAGGACCTTCTCGACGTGCCATCCGATCCGGCGTTCGAGCCGGAGGGCAGAGCCGCGTCTGCGACGGCTCGCGCGCCGAGCCCCACGCCCGGTCTGGTCGAATTGCGCTGGCTCGTGGCCTTGCCCGAGAGTGCGGGCCCGGCGACGCCGGTCGTGCTGACGGTCGATGGTCATGCCGGACGCGCCGAGCGGATGCTGCGCCGCTTCGCTTCCGCCCTGACCACGCGCGGGATCGCGCTGGTCGCGATCGATCTGCCCGAGCACGGTGCGCGCGGCAGCGGCGGGGCCGGCTTCTTCGAGCCGCTCGATCCGGCGCGGCTCGGTGCCCATCTGCTCGAGTCGGTGGTCGATGTAGTGGCGGCGGTTCATGCCCTGCGCACCTGCGGAGTGCCGCTTGCGGCGGGAGAGCGCCTCCGTCCCGAGCGCGTGGGCTATCTCGGCTACTCGCTGGGGGCGATGGTTGGGGTGATGGCGCGGTCTGTCGAACCAGCGCTTGGCGCGATGGTGGCGCTGGCCCCCGGTGGCGACGTCACCGGTTGGCTCATGCTGCACATTTCCTCGCGTCTCGGAGCGTCCTTCATGACGTGTCTCGACGGCCCCGACCACGGCCACAGTTGCCAGATGGATGGGCGCTGTACCGCGCCCGGCCTCTGCGCGGTCGATCCCTTCCAGTGGGAATTCGCCTCCCGCGTGGCGCTGCCCTACGCGCTCGCCGGCGGTGGCGTCGATCCGCTGGCCTTCACAAGCCGGCGTACCGGCGCCACGAGCCACGGCCCGCTCCTCCTGATTGGCGGCGGGCGAGATTATGTAATTTACCCAGGCCTGATGGGCCATCTCACCGACGGCCTCGGGCTGCATCCGGTGGCCGAGGGTGTACGGCGCGGGCCCCGCGCACAGCAAGTGCAATGGCCTGATCTCGGCCACGACCTGATCGAGCAGCCCGCAGTCCGCGAGCAAGCCGCAGCGTTTCTCGCGGAGCGAATGCGCGCGCCCGTGCCGCGGGGCCGGTGAGGCACTGCTCGCGAGTCCCACGGACAGGATGCGCTGTCGGCGCTGGACGGCTGGCGAGGCCTCCACTCGCATCCGCAGGCGAGTTCTCCGGGCACGATTGGCGCGTCGGCGCGGGGCAGCGGGCGGGAGGCCGACGCGCGGATGCGGGCGAGTTCCGCAGATACGATCGATGCGCACCTCCGCGCGAGTCCCCTCGGGCGGGCCGTGCGCTGTGGCGCGGGTGAGCAGGAGTGCGGGCAGAGGTGTGGGCGAGTTGGACACTCGCGGCAGGGAAGGGTAGCTCCGCCGAGCCCGATGCGCCGAGTCCAACTCGAAACCTTCCTGCTCGCCCTCGGCGTCATCCTGCTCGAGGTGAGCTACACCCGGGTCTTCTCGTTCAAGCTCGTCTACTACTTCACCTATCTGGTCATCGGTGTCGCCCTGCTCGGACTCGGCTCGGGAGGCGTGCTGGTCGCTCTTTCCGAGCGTTTGCGGCGTGCCTCTCTCGAGCAGGTCATCATTGTCTGCGCCGGGATCGCGAGCCTCGGCGCGCTGGCGAGCTATGCGCTGGCGGTCGCAGTCCCGCTCCACCTGCTGCACATGGTGATGTTCTTCGCGCGTGGCGAACGACGCTTCCCCGCGCGCGAAGCGATCAAGCTCGCCGTCGTCGTGAGCGCGGTCTTCGTCCCCTTTCTGGCCGCCGGGATCGCGCTCGCCAAGATCTTCGCCAGTGAGACCGAACGCATCGCCAGGCTCTATTTCGCCGATCTCATCGGCGCAGCACTCGGCTGTGCGCTCGTGATTCCGGCCTTGATTTTTGTCACCCCTCCCGGAACGGTATTCCTCTCGGCGGCGATTCTCGGTGCTACGGGATTGCGCTTCGCTGCCCGGGCCGGCGCCTCGCGTCTGGTGCCGATCGCGGCCGTGGTCGCGCTCGCGAGTGGGGCCGTGTTCGTCGCGGATCAATTCCCGGATCCGGTGCGTGACCGGGTGAAGGGGGGGGCCAGGGTCGAGGCCGAGTTCTCGCGCTGGAGCCCGGTTTTCCGCGTCGATGTGGTGCCCGTCCCTTCGACGAATCCCGAGACGAAGTTCCTCGTGCACGACGGGCTGATCGGCTCGTCCATCCTCGCCTGGGACGGCGACGTCGCCTCGCTCGGCCGCTACGACCGAAGCGATCGCAGCTTTCCGTTCCGCCTGCTCGCGCCCGGACCCCGGGTCGCGATCGTGGGCTCGGCGGGGGGCAACGAAATCCTCGCGTCGCTGCGACTCGGGGCCTCGGAGATCACCGGCATCGAACTCAATCCGGTGACGATTTCGCTGCTCACCGATCACTTCGCCGATTTCACCGGGCATCTCACCGAGAACCCGAAGGTGACGGTGGTCAACGCCGAGGGGCGCTCGTATCTCGAGGGTTCGGGCCGGGAGTTCGACCTGATCTGGTTCGTCGCGCCGGACAGCTATGCCGCGATGAACGCCGCCACCTCCGGCGCTTTCGTCCTCTCGGAGAGCTACCTCTACACGCAGGAGATGATCGAGACCGCGCTCGAACACCTCTCACCCGAGGGCATTCTCGCGGCTCAGTTCGGTGAGATCGACTTCGACGTCAAGCCGAATCGCGTCGTGCGCTACCTCGGTACCGCGCGCGAGGCTTTTGCCGATCTCGACATCGGCGACTTTGCCGGGCACGTCCTGGTGGCGGTGTCACCCGGCTTCGGCCGGCTCGAGACCGCGACGATCCTGCTGCGCCGGACGCCCTTCGCACCGGCTACGGTCGATGCCTTCCGCAAGCTAGCGGGTGAGTTGCCGGGCACGCGCGTGAGCTGGGCCGGTCCGGGCGGTGCTGTGGGTGGCTTGATCGCCGACGCCATCACGCTGGAGGGGGCCGAGCGCGAGCAGTTCTACGCGCGTCAGCCCTATAAAGTGCATCCAATCACGGACGATGCGCCGTTCTTCTGGCATTTCGTGCGTTTCCAGGACGCCTTGCTGGGGGGCAGCGGGACGCAGCGCTACAACGTCGAAGAGGGCGTGGGCGAGCGCCTCCTGGTCGTGTTTCTGGTCCTGGCGGGCCTGCTGGCGGCGGCCTTCCTGCTGGCGCCGCTCATCCTGGCGCGCCGGTTGTGGTCGAGCGTGCCTTTTAAGCTCGAATCGGGCGTCTACTTCGCGGCGCTGGGCCTCGGCTTCATGTTCATCGAGGTTTGCCTGATCCAGAAGCTGACGCTCTTCCTGGGCTACCCGACGTATTCACTGACCGTCACACTCTTTTCGTTATTGATCTCGACCGGTCTCGGCAGCCTCTTCAGCGAACGCCTGGTGGCTGCGCGGAACCGGGCCTACGGGGCGCTCGGCCTCGCCCTCTGCGCGCTCGTCACCTTCTACGAATTCGGTCTTGACCCCCTGGTCGACCTCGGGATTGGCTGGCCGCTCGGGCTGCGCATCGTCGTCACGGTCGTGGTGCTGGCGCCGCTCGGGATCTGCCTGGGCACGCTCATGCCGCTCGGGCTGCGCAGCGTGTCGCGGCTGGGGCCCAACGGCGAGGCCTATGTCGCCTGGTGCTGGGCCGTGAACGGCTTCTTCTCGGTCATGGCTTCGGTCCTCGCGACCATTCTCGCCATGGTCTTCGGCTTCGGCGTCGTGCTGGCCCTGGGGCTCGTGATCTACCTGATTGGCATCGCGGCGTTCTCGCGCGTGCCCGAGCCTGCCTGAGCGCGCCGCCGGCCGGCGATCTCGCGCAGCGCGGCGGCACGCTTCAATGCGGCGCGTGCTCTCCCCAGAGTTCGTGCAGGCGGTGGTCGCGGCCACAACTCGTGCGGTAGAAACGGTAGCTGATCGGGTTTTTCGCCGCGTAGTCCTGGTGGTCTTCCTCGGCCGGGTAGAAGGTTGTCGCCGGCAGAATCTCGGTCGTGATCTTCCCGGGGAGTGTGGTCGAGCGCTCGAGCGTCTGCCGTGAGGCTTCGGCCGCGCGGCGCTGGCCCTCGTTATGCACAAAGATGGCGCTGCGGTACTGCGGACCCTTGTCGCAGAACTGACCCGCGCCGTCGGTCGGATCGACGTTGTGCCACAGGACGTCGAGGAGCTTCTCGTAGGAGATCCGGCTCGGATCGAAGACGATCTGCACTGCCTCGAAATGGCCCGTCCCACCATCGGAGACAGCGTCGTAGGAGGGGTTCTTGACGTGTCCGCCGGTGTAGCCCGAGGTCACCGAATCGACGCCGTCGAGGGGTTCGAAGGCCTCCTCGACGCACCAGAAGCAGCCCCCGGCGACGGTGGCGAGGGCGCGGTCCGGGGCGGGGGCAGGCTCCGGCGCGACAGCGCCCGGTTGGGTGGCAGGGCCCGCGGTCGGCCGGTCCGAGGGCGACGCTGTGGCGAGTGAGGAAGGTCGCGCAAGACTATCCTTGACGGACGGCGTGTCGCCGGGCCCTGCTGCGGGGCGTGCTGTGGCGCCGGTCGCGAGGAGTGCGAGTGCGGCTGCGATCGCGGCAGTAGCAGGTCGATTGATCATTCCTTCTCCCGTAGCGCGGGCAGGGCTTCGCCCGCAGGGACAAAGCGCAGCGCCACGCCGTTGATGCAGTAACGGAGCCCGGTCGGCGGCGGCCCGTCGTCGAAAACATGGCCCTGGTGTCCTCCGCAGCGTGCGCAATGGACCTCGGTGCGCGGCAGCAGAAGGGCCAGGTCGCGTCTGGTGCCGAGACTCCCCGGCAGGTGGTCCTAGAAGCTCGGCCAGCCGGTGCCGCGTTCGACTTTTGTGGCCGCCGCGAAGAGCGGGAGGAAACAGGCCCCGCAGAGATAGCTGCCGGGACGCTTTTCTTCGTCGAGCGGGCTCGAGAACGGACGCTCGGTGTCCTCCTCGAAGAGGACGGCGTAGGCCGCGGGCGAGAGCAACTCGCGCCAGCGCGAGCGCGGCAGATCGAGGCGCTCGACGTCGCGGCGCGCCGCAGGGGCGGGGCCAGCTTGGGAGTGCTGTCGTACCCAGGTCAGCCCGAGGCCCGCGACCGTGAGCCCGGCGAGCCAGAACAGAGCCTCGCGCCGGCGCGAGCGCGCGTGACCGGGTGCTGCGGATTCCTCTTGGTTCACCGTCCCTCCCGATACCTCTCTGCTCCCCGACCGGGCTCTTGTCCATCAACTCCGGACGGCAATGCTCGCGTCGGAGTCGCTCCGCACGACGTTGCTTGCCGATCGATCCGCATGAACTCAACTCGCCGGCGGCACCAGACGGGGCTCGCGCCAACCGGCCATGCCGAGCGGATCCTCCACGGCGGAAGCGGCGTCGATGCGCAGGACGAGTTCGACCTCGCCACCGGCCCAGCGCGCCAGGTCGATCCGGGCGGGCGTCCAGCGCCGGTCGTCGAGCACGCGCGAGGGATCGCTGGAGGTCTCGAGGAGGGCCACGCTCACGCCTCGCGCGCGATCGAGAGCCTCGATGCGGAAGGTGAAGGGGCCGGCATGGGCGGAGAGCCAGCGTTCGGGATTGACGCCCCACGCAAGCGTCAACGCGGCCCCCTCGGGCGGCACGTCGAGCACGATATTAGTCGTGCCACCGATCGGGGTCGCAAGCACGGTGCCGAAGGGCCACAGGCGCCACGCGGCGGGCTCGCGCAGGGCGCTCGCGGGCAGCGTGGGTTCGCCCGCGGCGTGGGGCTCGGCGCGTCGTGCCAGGGCGGTGATGAGAGGCCCATGCGGCTCGCGATCGAAGACCGCGTCGATCTCGTAGTCGCGGTTCAGGTAGCGCCAGAGTTCGGGCGCGTTGCGCGACACCGGGCCGAGATGCTGGAACTGGGAGAGACTGTAGATGAGACGCGGCGCCTGCGTAGTCTCGAGTTCGGCGACGATCCGGGCGTCACGGTCACTTTCCTGCACCGGCCACAGCACGTGGAAGCCCGCCACCGGCCGGCGTCCGGCGAGGAAGGTGAGCATCGGTTGCACCGGCCACACCGCGAGTGTCTCGCGCGGCGGCTGGTGCGCGATATCCGCCAGCACGTCCTCGATGATCGGCCCGTTGCGCGCATCGACGAACACGCCGGCGCGCGGGCTGGCGAGCCTGAAGGAGGTCGCCCGCCGCAGGTCGCGGGCCAGCGTGCCGGCCGTGAGCAGAAGGACGAGCAGCACGCCGACGGCTGCGGCGGTCGCGAGGTGTCGCAGCCGTCGCGGCAATACGGCGAACGAAGCCCGCAGCAGCACGAGACCGAGCAGCAGTGCCGGCGGATAGATCATCATGAGATGCACCCAGTCGCGTGGGCGGTTGAAGGCGAGCAGGAAGCCCCCACTCCAGGCCAGCAGGAGGAGTCCGGCGAAGCCCCGGAAACGGTCTGGGGTCGCTGCGACGTCGGAGACGGCCGCGCGGTTCGGCGCGAGATCCTGCCTCCGGCTGCGCACCAGCCAGAGTGCGCCAGCAAGCGGAAAAAGCACAAGAGGCGCCCAGTACAGAAGCTTGAGCCCCGCGTCCCAGAGCCAGCCCTCGCGCCAGAACGGGCTCGCGTTGATCCGGTCCCACCACAGCGTGGCGAGGATGGAGGGCAAGTAGCTCCCGATCTGGGCGCGCAGCTCGGGATCCTGGGTGAAGAGTGGCCACGGTGCGGGCAGGCGGGTGTAGTCGAAGCGGGCCGCGCCCGAGAGGGGCACGAACAGGGTCTGGCGGATGAGGGCCGGGAGCGCGCCCTGGGCCGCGTACCAGGCGAGTGCCGGCACGATCGGCGCCAGTGCACCCAGTCCGACCAGGAATGGCGGGCGGAGCCATGCGCGTGCACTGCGCGGATGATTCGGCTCGACCAGCGGCGCCAACAGCAGGGCCAGCCCGAGCGCGCCCACGATCGCAAGCCCGTAATCTTGCTTGCAGAGCACGCCCGCACCGGCGAGTATGCCAGCCAGCGCGAAGAGGCCGGGGCGGTCACGGCGCCACGCCCGCCCGGTGGTCGCGACGGCGCAGGTCACGAGCGTGGCTGCCACCAGCGAGTAGCTGTAGATGTGCCAGTGCGGGAAGGCGGCGATGCGGTAGACCGCCAGCAGGGCCGCGAAGCCGAGCGCCCACGACCGCGGCAGAGCCGCCCGCGCGATGGCCCACGCCGCCATCGCCCAGATCGCGAAGGCCCCCATGGCGAGCCAGCGCGAGGCGATGATCGAGGTGCCGGCGAAGCGAAACCACCAGGCCAGCAGGTGGAAGGCGCCCGGCAGCGGCGCATCGACGATCACGTCGCGGTAGAGAACACGACCATGATTGACGTCGTCGGCGATCGCCAGGATGTAGCCCTCGTCGAGCAGCGCGGCCCAGCGATCGTGGATCGGGAGCTGTAGAGCGATGGCCCCCAGACCGACGAGCACCATCAGCGCGAGATCACGCCGATCGGGCGCGGTCGTGACGCGGGTGTTCAAGCGGTCGCCACCACGAGGATCTCGCCGACCGGGAAGTGGAGCGGGCGGCGGCGCAGGCCTTTGGGCAGCAGATGGCCGAGTGGCCCGATGACTCGGCCCAGCGCGGGGCTGAGCACTTGGAGCTGTTCGAGCGCGTAGTCGATGGTCAGGATCTTGGGCGAGGTCGCGATCGAGAGCGTATGAAGTCCGTGACGCGCGAGCATTCGTTCGATCGTGTCGCGGTCGAAGTAGGTGATGTGGACCGGGGGCGCGTAGTAGTGCCAGTGCCGGCCCATCAGCCGCGCGGCCGGGCTCGCGAGGTCAGGCACGGTGATCGCCAGGCGTCCTCCGGGAACGAGCCAGCCACGCAGGCGCGACAGGAACGCGCCCGGGTCAATCAGGTGTTCCACCAGATCGAACGCCGTCACGCAGGCGTAGCGGCGGGTCGGCTCGAAGGTGTCGGCCGAAGCGCACCTCGCGGCGAGGCCGCGCGCGCGCGCCTGGGCCACGGCCTCGCCCGAGAGTTCGATGCCCTCGGCCTCGAGTCCGACTTCGGTGAGGGCGGCGAGCAGAGCTCCGGTCGAGCAGCCGACGTCGAGCCACGGGCCCGGCGGAACGTGGGGCCGGATGGTGGCGACGCGCGCGTGTGCCGTCGCCATGCGCACATCGCTGGCGCGGGCGAAGCCGGCGTAAGCCCCGCTCGCATAGGAGGCGTCGTAGATTCGCGCCAGGGCCTCGGCTGAGGGTAGGGGATGGATCCGCACCAGCCGGCAGCCGGCGCAGCGCCGCAGATCGTAGTCATGCTTGCGGAAGAGGCGGCGTGATTTCGTCGAGGCGCAGAGCGGACAGGGCTCGCCCGGGGCGTTCGCCAGCGCGCCATGGGCAGCCGTCGCGCCACTCGGGGGCGCGGTAGCGGGCGCGGGTTCATGCGCGCTTGCCGGATCTTGGAAGGGATTCCGTGGCACCTTGCGTCGATCCTTGGCCGTGGACGACGGCGCCCGCAAGTCGCGGCGGGGTCGGGCCGGTGCGAATACCGGGGGCCTGAGCGGCAGGGGCGCGCTGGTCTGGTAGAGCCGCTCCAGATGCGGCGAATCATGGCCCTTCTCGTGCGCCACCGCTGGTGGCTCTGGTTCGGGATCCTCGCTCTGCTCGCGACGGCGGCGCTGACCATGCTGATCCCCGCGCTGATGCGCACCGCAGTCGATGGCATCGCGACGGGTCGGGGCGACGCAGAGCGCACTCTGGTGCGCCACAGCGTGCTCGCCATCGCGGGCGTGGCACTGGTCGGGGCGCTGGTGCGGACGCTCTCGCGTGCCCTCATCTTCAACGTCGGCCGCGAAGTCGAGTATGAACTTCGCAATGAGCTTTTTGACCATCTTCTGCGCCTGCCGACCGCTTTCTATCAGCTCAGCCCGACCGGCGATCTGATGTCGCGTGCCGTCAATGACATCGCTGCGGTTCGGATGATGCTCGGGCCGGGGCTGCTCAATCTGGTCAATACGCCGGTGTACTATCTCTGGGCGCTCGGCTTCATGCTGGCGATCGATCCGGTGCTGACTGCGGCCTCGCTCGCGCCTTATCCGCTCGGTCTGCTCGCGATCAAGGCGGCGAGTCGCCGCCTGATGGAAGGGCAGCTTCGGGTGCAAGTCGGGCTGGCGGATCTCAGCACCGCCGTGCAGGAGAACGTCGCCGGCATTCATGTCGTCAAGGCCTATGCGATGGAGGAGGCTCAGGTCCGGCGGTTTGCGGAACGCAACGACGATTTCCAGCGCGTGAGTCTCGAACTGGCCCGCACGCGCGGGCTGATCGCACCGGTGGCGCGCGTTGTGAGTGCATTCGGGATTCTGGTCGTGCTCTGGCTCGGCGGCGCGCGCGTGATCGCCGGCGTGCTCACGCTCGGCGATCTGGTGGCCTTCATGGGTTACCTCCATCTGCTCGCGTGGCCGACCATGGCGCTCGGCTGGATGCTCTCGATCGTGCAGCGCGGACGTGCGGCGATGGGCCGGCTCGACGAGATCTTCGCGGTCGAGCCGGGGATCGCGGATTCTCTGGGTGCTGTGGCCCCGGCGGCGGTGCGTGGCGAGATCGAGTTTCGCGGCGTCTCGTTCGCGTATCCCGATGCGCCCGAGCGGCCGATTCTCACCGGCATCGACCTGCGCATTCCGGCCGGCGCGACCGTCGCCCTGGTCGGTCGGGCCGGCTCGGGCAAGAGCACCCTGCTCTCGTTGGTGCCGCGTCTCTTTGATCCGACTGCGGGCGAGGTGCGGATCGACGGATGTCCGCTGCGTGGCTGGCCGCTCGATGCGCTGCGGCGGACGGTCGCGGTTGTGCCACAGGATCCCTTTCTGTTTTCGAACTCGCTCGCGCGCAACATCGCCTTTGCCCGGCCGGGCTTGCTGGACGGCGAGGGCGGAGATGCCAGGCCCGGCGCCTCCGCCGGGAACGGGGCGCTCGCGAGCGGAGCCGCGATCCGCGCTGCCGCCGGCTGGGCCGCTGTCGCCGACGACATCGAGCATTTCCCGCGCGGCTACGAGACCATGGTCGGCGAGCGGGGCATCACCCTCTCGGGTGGGCAAAAACAGCGCGTGACGTTGGCGCGAGCCTTGCTCGCCGACGCGCCGATCCTGATCCTCGACGACGCGCTCTCGAGTGTCGACACCCACACCGAGAAAGCCATCCTGGGCGCACTCGAGGAGCGCCGTCAGGGCCGCACCTGCCTGGTGGTGGCGCACCGGCTCTCGACGGTGGCGAATGCCGACCTGATCCTGGTTTTCGACGAGGGGCGCATCGTGGAGCGTGGCGATCACGCTAGCCTGGTGGCGCGCGGCGGACTCTATGCCGCGCTCTTCCGGCGCGAGCGTCTCGAGGCGGAGATCGAGGAGGCCTGATGGCGCGCGGCCTGGGATCACTCGTCGTGCGCGACGAGAGTGAGCACGACATTCACGCCGAAGTCTCGCTCGGTCGGGCCTACGACGCGCGCATCATCCGCCGGCTCTGGCGCTGGGTGCGGCCCTACCGCGGCATGTTCGCGGCGTCCGCGATTCTGCTGCCCTGCATCTCGGGCCTGCTGATCCTGCAACCCTGGCTGCTCAAGATTGCAATCGACCAGTACATCGCACATGGCGACGTCGCGGGACTCACGCGAATCGCGGGATTCTTCGTGGCCGCGGTGACCGGTGAGTTCGTCTGTCTTTATCTGCAGTACTGGCTCACGATGCTGGTTTCGCAGCGTGCGCTGGCCGACCTCCGGGTCGAGCTCTTCCGCCATCTCGAGCGGCTGCCGCAGAGCTGGTTCGACCGCAACCCCACCGGCCGCGTCGTGACCCGACTGACCACCGACGTCGACGTCCTGAGCGAGGCTTTCGCCTCGGGTGCGATGACGATCTTCATGGACGCCATCACGCTTGTCGGTATTCTGGTAGTGATGCTCTTCATCGACTGGCGGCTGGCGCTGGTGGCCTTCGCGCTGGTGCCGGCCATGGGGGTGGTGATCGACGTCTTCCGGCGGCGCGCGCGGCTCACCTACCGGCTGATCCGCGAGCGCATCGCCCGGATCAACGGCTTCCTGCAAGAGGCGATCTCGGGGATGCGCGTGATTCAGCTCTTTGCCCACGAGGGCGAGAGCCGGGCCGAGTTTCGCGAACTGAATGCCGCCAATCGCGACGCCAACCAGCGCTCGAACATCTACGAGGCCACGCTCTTTTCGGTGGTCGAGGCGGCGACCTCGATCTCGATGGCGCTCGTGCTCTGGTACGGCACGGGCCAGCTCTTCGCGGGGGCGATCGCTTTCGGCACGCTGGTCGCCTTTTTCGAATACGTGCAGAAGTTCTTCATCCCGGTGCGCGACTTCTCGGCCAAGTACGCCGTTCTGCAATCGGCCGTCAGCGCGGCCGAGCGGGTCTTCGAGTTGCTCGATACACCGGTCGCGATCGAGTCGGCGTCGGATGCGATGGCGCTGCCGACTCTCGGCGCAAGCGGTGCTGTGGCGTTCGAGGGGGTCTGGTTCGCCTACCGCCATGAACGCTGGGTAGTCGAGGACCTCTCGCTTGAGGTGCGCCCCGGCGAGATGGTCGCGATCGTCGGCACGACCGGCTCGGGCAAGACCACGCTGACCCGTCTGCTCGGGCGCGCTTTCGACGTCGGGCGCGGCCGGGTCATGGTCTCCGGGCGCGACGTGCGCGAATGGGGGCTCGAGGCCCTGCGGCGCGAGGTCGGAATCGTCTTGCAGGACGTGCACTGCTTCAGCGGCACGATTGCCGAGAACGTCTCGCTGTGGCGGCCCGGCATCGAGCGGCGGGACATCGAGCGGGCGATCGACGCCGCGTGTCTCCGCGGACTGGTCGAACGGCTGCCGCGCCAGCTCGACGAGCCCGTGCGCGAGCGTGGCAACAACCTCTCGACGGGCGAGCGCCAACTGCTGGCCATCGCTCGCGCGCTCGCTTACGACCCGCGTATCCTTGTGCTCGACGAGGCGACCTCGAGCATCGATCCCGAGACCGAGCGCCTGATCCAGCAAGCGCTCATGCGGGCGACGGCCGGGCGGACCTCGATCGTGATCGCGCACCGCCTCTCCACGATTGAACGCGCCGACCGGATCGTGGTCATGCACCACGGCCGCATCCGCGAGATCGGCACGCACGAGGAGCTGCTGGCACGCGGCGAGATCTACGCGCGCCTGCACGCGCTCGGATGAAGCGCTGGCCTGGAAGGAGCGAGGCCACGCTGCGGCAGCGGGCCGCCAGTGGCTTGGCGGCGGTTGCGATCGCGCTGGGTGCGGTGGGCTGCGAGGGGTGCTCGCCGACCTATGTGCTGCGCGGGGCCTGGGAGGAGGCGCGGATCCTGGCCCGGCGCGAGCCCATCGCCGACGTCCTTGACGGAGGTGGGCTGACGGTGGAACAGCGGCGCCGGCTGGCCCTGGTGCCGGAAGTGCGTCGGTATGCCAGCGACGTGCTGGGCTTCGATGTCGGCGACGCATACGCGAGCTACGCCGAGGTGCCGCCGGGGGCCCTGGTCTGGGTGGTGTCGGCTGCGGAGAAGACACGCCTGCGCGCCCGGACGTGGTGGTTCCCGATCGTCGGCAGTGTTCCCTACAAGGGATTTTTCGACGCGGCCGAGGCCCGTGCGCTGGCGGCGCGTCTCGAGGGCGAGGGCTGGGATACCTGGGTGCGGCCGACGCAGGCCTTCAGCACGCTCGGCTGGTTCGACGACCCCGTGCTCTCGAGCTGGCTTGCGCGCGACCGGGTGGATCTTGCTGATCTTGTGCTGCACGAGCTGGTGCACCGCGATCTCTGGATCGAGGGAGAGGCACCCTTCAACGAGTCATTTGCGACCTTCGTTGCCGGACGCGCGACAATCGACTTCTTCGAGCGCCGGGGCCGTGCGAGTCCAGCCGACGAGGGAACCCCGGCGTTCCGGGATCGCGAGACCGTAGCCGCACGCGAGGCCTGGCAGACCACGCTCGAAGCGGCGAGCCGGCTCGAGCAGAGTGTCGCCGCGCTCAGCCGACTCTACGATGCCGGCGAGCGCGACGAGATCGGCGCAGCCGAGGTCCTGCGGCGGCGCGCGGTGATCCTGCGCCAGCTCGATCCCACGGGCCGAACCAACAACGCTGTGATCCTGGCCCGCCGCGACTATCTCCGCGATCTCGCTGGCTTCGAGTGCGCGCTCGCCGCGCGGGAGGGATCGTTCAGCCAACGCCTCCGCCAGATCGCGGCTCGCGCCCGCGCCGCCAGCGATCCCTGGTCGACGCTGCCGCAGTGCTCGGGGTCCGGCTGACCGGGGCATTCACCTCAGGGTTTCGGTGCCGCTGGTGCGGCGCGGCGGCACGAGGGATCCCCGCGGCGACGGTAGCTCGAGGCGAGGGGAGCCGGCAGTTGGGGGGGGGCGGCGGGGTCCCAGCACGCCGCATCGAGCTGTTCCGCAGTGAGTTTCTGCTTGTCTTGCTGGGCCTGCGCTTGTGGCCAGCCGAGCCGCGTCCCGCTCAGGTCGGCGCCGGTGAGAATCGCGCCCGCGAGCAGCGTGTGCCGGAGGTCGGCATGGCGCAGCAGGGCACCGCTCAGGTCGGTGCCCTCGAGAAACGCGCCGTTCAAGTCGGCATTGGCGAGGCGAGTGGGCCTGGGTGGGCCGCCGCTCTCCGTGGCCTCCGCCAGTCGTGCACCACTGAGGTCGGCGGCGCGCAGGCGGGCTCGCTCGAGCATCGCGCCGCGCAGGTCGATGCGTGGGAGTTCGACCCCCTCCATGTCGATCTGACAGCGCACGAGCAGCTCGATCTGCGGGCGCGAGAGCTGTCCCTGGGTACGCGGGCTGTCGAGCAGGAGTCGCGCTCCGAGCACGGCAAGCGAGGCGCACTCCGCATCCACGGGTGAGGGGAGCGGGGGGCCATCTGTTGCCGCTGGTGTTGCGGGTGTCTCTTGGGGCGTGGGCCCGGCGGCGACCACTGCGGCAGTTCTTGCCAAAGATACTGGGCATGACGAGTTCGTCCCGGCGACAGCCGTGGTCGCCGCGTCGGCCGATGCAGCGCGCTGGACTAACGCCGGCGGTGGGCGGACGTCGGTCTCGCCAGCGAAGGGCAGGGGCGGGGCCCCGGTCGCTCGTGCCGACGCCGCAGGGCCGAGTCCGATCAGCCCGAGGACGCACGCCGTGGCGCATCGGCGCAACGCGTCCCCGCGGGGCGGGCGGCGCACGTCCCCTTGCGCGCCGTAGTCGCGGGTCACAGCCTGCCAGTACCGCGCATCAAGTGGCCGACGCGGCTCCACGTCCCTCTGCGCGCTGAGGGCTCGGGCATCGACCTGCGGCAGACGGAGCACTGCCGCTTCGTGGTGGCTCGTGCCGGTCGCGCGGGCCACGTGAGGATTCTTCGGCTGGGCAGGGCGCACGGCCGTGCTGCTTGCCGGCCCCGCCCCGGACTGTCAAACGGCCGGGGTGACGCCCGCGCGCCCGCGCTTCGCGCTCGATCGAACTCTGGGTCGACTCGCCCGCTGGCTGCGCTTGCTCGGCTTCGACGCGATGCTGCGGCCCGAGATCCCGGCCGAGCGCCTGCTGCCGCTTGCGGCACGCCAGCGGCGGGTGGTGCTGCTGCGCGCCCGCTTGCCCGAGCGCGTCCGGGTCGAGGCGGGTCTGCGCGTGCTGCGGCTCACGCATGGCGATGTGCGCGGGCAGTTGCGGGAGATCGCCGCGATTCTGCCCGAGGTGGTCGAAATAGATCCCGGCCGCACGCCGCGCTGCGTGACTTGCAACCGGCCGCTGCGTCCGCGCCGCGGTGAAACCCCCGGCGGTTGCGGCGTGTGCCGGCGGAGATTCGAGGAGGGGCCGCAGATCGAGCGGTTTCGCAACTCGATCCGGGCGCTGGCCCGGGAGATCCGTGCGGATGGAGCGCCGGTCTCCGTGGGTGGAGCTGGCCTTGCCTCGCCTACGTCTGGTACCGGGGAAGCGTGATGCCGCTCGCCATCGCCGACGATTCGCGTCTCTCCGACGCGGGCGCGCTGCCCTTCGGTGATTGCCGCGCTTGCCGTCGTCGAGCAGTGGCGGTCTGTTCCGATCTCGCCGATGCCTTCGAGTGTTCGCTCTGCGGCGCAGCACTGCCGGACGTGTTCTGGATCGGTGAGAGCGAATTCGAGGCGCTCGGCTGGGTCGCGGTCGATCCGGACGCGACCCCGCCGCCAGCGCCGACTCGGAGTGGGGGCTGTGGCAGTGGTGGCTGCGGCAGCGGCGGCTGCGGCCGGTAGTGCGCATGGCCGGGCGGTCGGCTGCCGTCAGCAGGGGGCAGCGGCACGTGGGTGGCGTCTCCGCCGCCCGGTGATGGGCAGCAGCAGCGGCTGGCGATCTCGCGCTTGTCTGCTGAGCGCCAGATCTCGGTTCCTGGCGCGCCAGCACGTCGCGAGTGGCTCGGGCGGGGATGTCCGCCCGCGGAACATGAAGTCTATATTTACAGTCGGTCGCGCGAGCCACGGTGGGGCGCGGCTACTCTCGCCCCCTCAGAGCCGCCCGAGCTGGCGCAGGGCTTCGTAGAGCACGATCCCGACCGCGTTCGAGAGGTTCAGGCTGCGCACGCCCGGCTCGAAGATCGGGATCGCAACCTCCTCGTCCAGACGCGCGCGCACCGCGGCCGGCAGGCCCAGACTCTCGCGACCGAAAACCAGCACGTCGTCGTCGCGAAAGGCGCAGCGCGCGTAGGAGACCTCCGCGCGAGCGCTGAGTCCGATCCGGCGCCGGCCGGCCGTGGCCTGTTCGAGGTCGTGCCAGGCGGCGTGCGTGTGGAGATCGATCCAGGGCCAGTAGTCGAGTCCGGCGCGCTTGAGGTAGCGGTCGTCGAGAGAAAATCCGAGCTTGCCGACGAGATGGAGCCGGGTGTGCGTCGCAGCACAGAGCCGGCCGATCGACCCCGTGTTCTGCGGGATCTCGGGTTCGACCAGGACGACGTCCACCGCACACTCAGTCGGCCGCAGGCAAGTGGAGCGGGATGCGCGTGCCGCGCGGTCCGGGAACGAACGCTGCACAGCCGACTGCCGTGGCCGCCGAGAGCAACTCGACCTGGGCCGGACGCAGGAAACGGGCCTCACAGAGACCATCCTTGACAGGGCAGCGCAGCGCGCCGTCCGGGCCGAAGCCGAGGCCGGCCGCGGGGACGGGCTCGCGACTGCCGTCGTTGAGGAGGAGAGCGAAGCCGCCGTCGTTCTCGCGCTCGACGTGTCGCACCACGAAGGGGGTGTCCTCGAGTTCGATCCGGGCGCGCTCGTCGGCGATGACGAGCCACCACGAGCCGTCGTCGGCACGGCGCAGATGGCGCGAGAAAAGCGCATCGATCCGTGGATTCGCGATCACTTCGTCGCCCGCGTACCAGCGGCCGTCGCGCCCGAAGCGGATCGGTGCGCTCTCGACGGCCCAGAAGCCCACCCGCGCCACGGCTTCCCTATCCCATCCACGCGCCGCGGCGACAAGGACTCGGGCGGCCTTTGCGGCGCCCCGGCGGCGTCGATAAGGAGATCGCGATCGCATGGTGCCGGTGCTCATCGAGATCGGGCCGGTGTCGCTGTTCTCGTTCGGCGCCACGCTTGCCTTGGGCTTCCTCGTGGCGGGCGTCGTCCTTGCGGGTGAACTCGAGGCGCGCGGCCTCTCCCGCGAACTGGCATCGGGCATCATCTGGTGGGGTGCCATCGGCGGGCTCCTGGGTTCGCGGGTGCTCTCGCTGGCCAACGACTGGTCGGCGCTGCTCGCCGACCCCCAGGGCCAGATCTTCGGGGGCGCGGGTTTCGTTTGGTACGGCGGGCTCCTCGGCGGCTTTCTCACGGTGAGCCTCTTCATCCGCCAACGGCAGGTGCCGTGGGCGGTGGTGACCGACGCCATCGCGCCGGCACTCGTCCTCGGGCACGCGATCGGGCGCGTCGGTTGCCAGCTCTCCGGTGATGGCGACTGGGGACCGCCCTCGACCCTGCCCTGGGCGATGGCGTATCCGCTCGCGATCGTCGGCTGGACCCATGCGCCGGGGGTGCGCGTCCATCCGGCCCCGATCTACGAGAGTGTCGCTTACGGCCTGATCTACCTGGCGCTGATCCGCATCGCGCGTGATCCCCAGCGGCGCCCGGCCGGCTTCGTCATCGCAAGTTATCTCGTTCTCTCCGGGCTCGCCCGCTTCGTGATCGAAGGTGTGCGGGTCGAGCCGCGCGTGTTCTGGGGCTTGACCGAGGCGCAGACGATCGCCGTCGCCAGCATGGTGGTGGGCTGCGTGTGGCTCGCTCTCCTCGGGGCGCGAAGCCGGCCGCTGGCAGCCGCGGCCGGACTGCTGGCCGCACTCCTCGGCTCGGCCGGCTGCAACGTCGGGGCGCCGCTCGCCCCCGATTTCGTGGCGCAGAATCTCGACGGCGCCGCAGTACGTCTGTCCAACTATCGCGGCAGTGTCGTCCTGTTGAACCTTTGGACGACGTGGTGCCCACCGTGTCGCGAGGAGATGCCCTCGATGCAGGCGCTCTTCGGCCAGCTTGGCAAGAATGGGCTGGTCGTGGTCGCGGTCAGCGAGGACAACGGCGCGGCTGCCGCGGTGCGGCCCTTCGCCCAGGAGTTCAAGCTCGATTTTCCACTCCTGGTCGATCCCACGGGGACGGTAGGAAGGCTCTACGGGATCTCGGGCTACCCCGAGACCTTTGTGATCGACCGTGAGGGCCGCCAGCGGGCGCGCTTCATCGGGCCGCGGGACTGGACCTCGCCCGAGCTTGCGGCTGCGCTGACGACGTTGCTCGAGACCGGCCGCTGGCCGCTTGGCCCCGACGGGAGCTGAGCCCCACGCCTTTGCCCCGGCCGGGCGGGCGGGGCAGATTGCGCGGGGTGGGGAGTCGGTCGGGGCAGCACTGGGGCACGCTGGACGAGATCCCGTCGGGGCGGGCCCTCGCCCGCAGACTCGCGGCCCCCCTCGTGCTGGCCGCGGTGGTGGCGGCGCTGGGCACGTTCGCGGGCGCGCTCGGCGGACGGCTCATCGTGGCGGGTCGGGCGGTCGCGTCACGACCCCTGCCGCCACGGGTGGTCTGGTTGGTGGTCCGGCCCGACGAAGTCGCCGCGGCCCGGCAGTTCATCGCGGCGCGTCCCGGGCTCGATCTCGTCAAGCTTACGTCGGCCGCCGCAGTCCTCGGCCTGAATGAGGCGACGGCCTCGCATGATGCCGTGCTCGAGGTCGCCCTGGGCCAGGGCGTGGACGAGGCGGTTCTGGCGCGGAACACCGTGCCCGGCCTGGTCGAGGTGATTCCGGCGGGCGAGCCGGCGGAGGATCCGGTGGTGCGCGCTGCCCGGGCCGGTCGATGGTTGATTTCGGGGGCGGTCCTCTGGCTTGCGAGTTGGCTCGCCTGCCTTGCCGCCGGCCTGGCGAGTGGGCGGGTGATCGCCGTGGAAATCGCGGCGGACAGCGAGCGTGAGCGTCTGCTGCCGCGTGCGAGCGGCCGGGATAGTACGGTGGTCGCCGGGCGGCTGCTCGGTGCCGCCATGGCGGGGGGATCGCTGCTCGCCAGTCTCGGGACGTTGCTGCTCGCCGGTGCCGCACCGGTCGTGCCCGAGCTCGACCCCGCTGTGCTCGAGACGGCTTGGATGGGGTCTTCGCTCGGCTTCGCGCTCTCGGCTTGGGTCGTGGCGCAGGCGGGAGTGAAGCGGGCGCGTGTGCGTCGGCGCCCGGGCCTCGCGCTTGCGTTTCTGCTTGTCAGCGCGTTGCCCTTGCGGGCGCTCCCCGCGCAAGCCGCGGCAGGCCCTCTCGCGCCGAGCCGGGAAGTCCGGGGCTTCGCGCGGCTCGCCGGCACTCCTGTGGCGACAAGCCACCTCTCTCCGCGCGCGGAGGTCCGCCGTCTCGGCCGGGCGATCGCGGTGCAAGCGCACACGCTTCAGGCCGTCTCGGGCCGACGCGATCGGCTCGAGCGGGTGGCTTTGCGGGCCGCGGCACGGGGCGCGCGACCGGACGCCGTGCTGGCGCGTGGGCTGTGGCGGGACGCCGCGCGGCAGGTGGCGAGCGCGCAGGCCCGGCGCGAGGCGCTGGTCAAGGAT
>SXGS01295369.1_pt1 | contig 82050 bp, 65 predicted proteins | sample 3174681 | NCBI WGS metagenome assembly SXGS01 (sample SAMN11356861, study PRJNA531348) | freshwater metagenome | isolation source: freshwater sample F1-80 | place: China: Fuxian Lake, Yuxi | collected 2017-12-25 | reverse complement strand
TTTTCTATATTCGTCATCCCCGCGAACTCATGACTTCCCTTTGGGCCAACCCGGTAGTCGAGAAACTTGTGGCGCAACGATTCTACTTATTTTTTTATGTTGGGGCGCTTAGCGAAGCGCCCGTGCTGCCTTTGAATCAAAGTCTTATCGTGCGGTTCACGAACCGCCCCTACAAGAGAACACCTGCTTAATTCAAGTTTCTTAGGAAGGCGAGGATGACATATTGAGAGGATTGGGCTGTATGTTTTCAGATGTGACCAAGAGCCAATCGCTCTAACCAAGGGCGGACACAGGGGTCCGCCCCTACAACAAAACGGGTATTTTATTTTGCGGGAGCTATAATTCCACAAACGTATTTTTGTCGGTCGGTTGCAACCAATTGTCTTGAAGGTACTGCGTTTCGTACTGTTCAATAAAATGAAGTGAATACGCATGGCGTGATATGGGTGAGCGATTGGCCTCACTCTTGTGTACCGTCGCCCCGTGCAACACGATACATGTCCCTGCAGGAACTTCCAATGGTACAAAATAAGAGTTCGCTATCACTTCCTGATCAGGCGAAGACAAAGGCAAAAACTGTACACCCGCGTCATAGTCATCGATCGACGTACGTACAAATCGCGTAGGAACCGCCTGCGTGCGATGGGATCCAGGAATTGCCCACAAGCAACCGTTGCTGAGGGTCGCATCTTCCAAGGCGATCCATAAACCACAACACGACGGTGGGTCCGTATACAAAAATGTTGTGTCTTGATGGGGATTCACCGCACCACCCACCCCCGGCTGCTTAAAAATGTACATAGACTGCACAACCATGGGTCGCACATAGCCCAACATCCGTGCCAATTCAGCAACTTCGGGTGATGAAGAAAACGGCGCAAAGACGGGATCCAGCGCGTGCAAAGCATGCCCTATTTTGTTGATGGCATGTCGTTTTTCGCAGAGAAGTTCCCCTTTTTTGTCAAAGACATTCTCTTCAAAGAAGAAACGGATCTTGTCACCACTGCTTAAAAAGTATGCATCGTCTACATGTCGATCGCGTTCGGTCGTAAACACAGAACGCTGCACATGATAGGGATCAAAGGTATCCACCAGTTCTTCAGCCCGTTGTTTCATGGCAGTGATCTGATCGGGTGATACAAAATTGGGCAAAATAGCAAAACCTTGTTCGGCGTACATCGCACGTAATGCATTCATATTTGAAAATTTGGACGAGGATGGTGTACAGATCAAGTGAGCCGTCAATCGAGGGGAAAGCATGCACCCGATCCGATGGTTTCGTTATCTCGCCATGATGGCCCCACCGTGGATCATGTTTCCCGTCGGTTGCATCAAGTTTTTTGCAGCCTATGCAACTTTCCAAGCATTAAGCAGTCGATCGCCTCTTATTTTTGATCGCACCGCACTTCTTGGGGGGATCACCGTCACACTTGTGCTCATGTTGATGCGTGTTTACGACGAACTCAAAGATGCAGATTCAGACCGCCATTTGGCGGCCGCAGGCGATCCCCGTTACACAGGAAGACCCCTCGTCATTGGGATCATCACCGAACATGATCTTAGGATGTTGCGCAATTTGATTGTTGTGGCCTTGATCAGCATCCATATTTTCATGGCCGGACCATGGGTTTCTCTGGCCTTTGGCGTGCTGTTAAGCGTTTTGTGGCTTTCATCGCGATGGTTTTTTTGGCCCGCTATAAAAAATAGTCTTTGGCTTGCATTCATCACACACAACCCTATTTCAGCCATTGTAGGGACATATATTCTGGCTGTTTACGTTGACCGTTTTGGTGCTTTCCAATTATCCTGGGGAGCTTGTCTTGCCCTCATTTTAGGCCTGTGGTTTCCGGTGGCCGCATGGGAAACATCCCGAAAAATTAGATTGCCTTCCGATGAGACCGATTATCAAACCTACAGCAAATTGTGGGGACTGAAAATCGCATCCATCATCCCCGCGTGTTTCATCGCATTGGCATCGCTGTGTCTTATTTACGTAGCACATCGTGCGATGCTTTCACTGGAGTACAGTTTTCTTTTGGCCATAGCCACTGGCATCATTGTTATCCGTTCTTTCATACTATTTTTTGCACCCACGCGCGCGCGTACCCAACTACAACCTTGGACCGAATCGTTTGCCGCCATCGCCGATATAGGGCTTGTGGCCGCATGCATTGCTTCCCGGGGGATTGAAATAGGATGATCCTCCCAACCAACAACATCGACGATTTTATTCACGCCCGAACATGCATCCGAGGTCAGGATCTCAACGCCGATCTCTATGACCAACAGGCGTTTTCTTCTGACAATTTGTTTTTTCGCCATGGCGAAGCACAGATGTTTATCGCACTAAAAAACAATATTCCCGTGGGGCGCATCGCCGCGTCACGCGATCACACCACACCCGCACGCGGTAATTTTGGTTTTTTTGAATGCATCAACGACGTGAATATAGCATCGGCATTGCTTAATCACGCAGAACAATGGCTTCAAAATAGGCATTGCGACGCAATGCATGGGCCACTCGATCTAAGCGTCATGCGCAATTATCGCATGCAGATCAGTGGATTCAATAAAAAGGCATTTCATACAGAACCACGCAATCCTTCATACTATCCCGAGTTGCTGCGTCAATCGGGTTTTCGTGAGCATCACATATGGTCAAGTTGGGATATCAGCCCTTCTCGATTTTTAACATGGCGGATTTTTCTTTGCTTTAAACAAAAATCATTCCGCCATTTAACACAACAAGGCTATCGCATCGAGCCCATGGACATGCAACGCATGCCCGATGAACTTGCCCGCTTGCATCCCCTCATCATGGAAACGTTTGCCAATAATTACGGTTTCGTACCCATTGATTTCCAAGAATATCTTCAGATCGAAAGTGCCCGACCGCCAAGCGATGCATTGCGTGTCTTTTTTATCAAATCGCCCGATGGAAGCGATATCGGATTTTTTGCAGGATGGCTTTTGGGCCGCTTGGCTCTTCTTTATATTATTGGGATCAAGGCCGAGCACCGGAAAAAAGATCTCATCCCATGGATGTTTTGTGATGTGATGAAAACCATGAGCAAGCACGGAACACGATCGGCCATCGGGGCTCTCGTTAGAGAAGGGCCTTCCTATTACAACCGACTAGGCAAAGCCACGCGCACCTATGCGGTTTTTTCTAAGGCCATCGCATCAAATGTTTAAGAACTAAATAAAGTGTCATTTTGTTGTAGGGACAGACGCCTGTGTCGATCCTACAATCTCTAACACAAGAACGTTTGGAAGGCGGGGAAACATCAAAGCTCATGATCCTTTGATAATTTCTCCTCATCCGAAAACAACATTCGAATTGCAGGTGTTTGCGTATCATCCATTTGCCCACGCCGTACGGCCCACAAAAATGCAAGTAAGGCACATCCCGAAAGAAGCAATCCCAGGGGAACCAAAACATACACGACGCTCATGTACGCCCCTTTGAAAAAAACATAGGATAACGTGCAAGATACGAAAATGCGACCACACTTAACGAAGAAATAGGCATGATCACCGCAGCCAAGAGTGGTGTAATAGAGCCAGTCCATGCAAGGCCAACAGCAAACAAGTTATAAATAAGTGCGTAAATAAATGTAGCGTGCGTTCGACGTAACGCAGACAAAGATCCCGCCAATAGATTGGGTAGTGCCATCACCCCGGGTTGCAAATAAACGTCGGCTGCATCCAAGCTTGCCGCAACACCACCCGCAACAGCGATCCCCACGTCGGCATCTGCCAATGCTGCCGCATCGTTCATTCCATCGCCGACCATCACCACAACATGCCCTGCATCACGCAATGACTGTATACGTTCTCGTTTGCTATCGGGATCCACACCCCCTTGGCACTGGCTCCTCAAAAATCCCAATTGTTCCCCTAAGGCCTGCACAAGTACGGGGGAATCACCACTAAGAAGCCATGTTTGATGACCTTTTTGACGTAGCCATTGCAATACATCAGCAACACCATCAACAAGCATGTCATCAATGGCAAATGCCAATACGGCTTGTCCATTGCGTCCCAAAAGCAAGGGCGTCCGTTGTTGCAAAGCCTGCGCTTGGATAAAATTCTGTAACGATGTGGAAATGTCCTGTGTGGCCCACATCGGTTGCCCTAAACGAAATGTGTCATTGCCTTGGGTCCATTCTAGTCCCATGCCTTTGATTTCATGGGCGACAATATTTTTTACCCATAACTTTTTTAAATTTGCGATCGCAATAGCGACTGGATGAGATGATGATTGTGCCATCCCTACCGCAAGATCGATCCATTTTTTGTCGCCTTCACAAGCCACAACACGCCGTGATGCTTTGGTGAGTGTACCTGTTTTATCAAAAACAAAGGTTAGATTTTTTTGTGCAAGAAGTTCAAAAACACGCCCACGTTTGACTAAAATCCCTGCTGCCGCTGCGCGAGCGATCGCGCGCGTCACCACCAAAGGTGTCGCCATGGCAAGCGCACATGGGCATGCCACAATCAACAGCGTCAACGCCGTCACGAAACCGTCTGTTTTCCATGCAATGAGTGAAAGTAAAACAATGAAAGCAATAAACGAACCCGACACACGATCGGCCCAAATCATTTGATGGGTACGATCCGTTTGGGACAAACGAATGCGTCGCAAGAGTTCGCCCATGCGTGTCGCTTCGCCGCAAGCAAGAACGCGTATAACCAGTGTACCATCCACCAGAAATGTCCCCGCCAAGACATGCAATCCGGCCTTGATGTGGATAGGTCGTGATTCCCCCGTCAACATCGCTTGGTTCACATGGGCTTCACCTTGGAGAACAATACCATCGGCAGGTATTTCCATGCCCGTTTGGATCTGCACGTGCATGCCCACTTCAAGATCGAAACGCGATATTTCATGGATGGTATGATCGTCGCGAACCACCATCACACGTCGAGGGAGCAATAAATCAATCACTTCGGTCGCACCGCGCGCAATGCGTGCCTGACGATGATACAGCCAACGGCCTATCAGCAAAAAGAAAACAAGACCTGAAATGGTATCAAAATAAACATGAGGGCCATGCTGTATCGTTTCAATAATACTTAAAGCAAACCCTGCAATCAGTCCCAAAGCAATGGGAACATCCATATGCGATCGCATCATGCGAACTGCCTGATAGCCACCTCGCAAAAACCGGCGTCCTGGAATAAACAATGAAAGCGCAGCAAGGCTTCCGCTTAATAGGCGAAAGAATAAAAGCATGCTTCCGCCTTCGCGAACAAAACTTTCATCCCAAAGTACAAACGCAATCAACATGGCATTGCCCGCAAGTGCGCCTGCAATACCCATATCCACAAACAAGCCACGCTCTTCGATGGCATCGGCACGCAAGCGTTCGGAATGCTCTAACGGATAAGGGGCATAGCCCAAACGATCAAACCACCGGGCAATTTCTGACAAACTGATGTGCGTTTTATCCCATCGAACATGGGCTGTACGTTCGGTCATGTTGACCGTCACATGTTCAAGACCGTTGACTTTATTGGATAATCGTTCAAGCAACCACACACATGCACCACAGTGAATGGCGGGCACATACCACGTCACAACACAACGTCCATCATCCAATGATTTCACATGGGTTTTCGCAAAAGAGACATCATCGTATGCTGAAAATGAATCCCCTAAAACCTTGGCAGGCACCAATGATGCGTCCAATCCTTGACGTATCGCATAAAAAGCATCGAGTCCCTGGTTGTGTAAAATATCAAAAACCGAGGCGCACCCCATACAGCAAAATAAATGTCCGCCCGCATGAATTTGTTCCTTTTGATTGCATGGAAGAAAACAATGCGCACAAACCAACGAATTCATGGGTGACCATGGCAAGAAGAAGCATGGGAACTGTCTTGCTTAGGGATCATGGAATAATCGCGCAGGGTTAATGTGAGGATCGCTGAAAAGATCAAAACCAATCCAGAAAGCAGTGGTGCGAGATCACCCAAACGACGGCGCAAAAATCCCAATGACGTGCCCACGGTCATCAGCACAGGCAAATTACCCAATCCAAAAACAAGCATCACCAAGGCGCCTTTGAGTGGGCTACCCGTTCCAGAGGCCGCTAACACGTACAAATAAAGCAAGCCGCAAGGCAAGAGCGGCGTAAGAGTGCCAATCAAAAATGCACGGGGCAATGCAGGAATACGTTGAATGCGCTCAAAACCAGAGACAAACAAACGTTGAACATAAACCGCATTTTTTTTAAAAATAGAAGGTGAATTTTTAAAAACGTGGGACCCACGGATCACCCACCATACACCTGTAAAAAACATGATCATCGCAGCAATCAACGTTGCTGAAGCGTGCCATCCAAAATGACCACCCGCATCGTTCACAGCAGATCCCGCATAACCCGCCACAAGTCCCAAAACCAAATAGGAGAGAATGCGACCGGCATTGTACATGCCACTTGTTTGCGTCGATGCTTGGCCGCCACCCGCTAAAACCACCAGAGGCCCACACATGCCCGCGCAATGCAACGAGCCCAATAAAGATGCTGTAAAAATACCGAAGAGCATTCCAATCATGGCGTGCTCTCCGGGGCATGGGGTCCTAAAAGTATAAAATCGGCCCTATTCTCGTGACCACTCTCCAGGTCGCGAAAAATAACACGCACAGGCAAGCGCCCCTCGGAAAAAGAAGAAGACGGTGCCGTAATAAAAAGTGCGGATTCTGTACGCGCATTGCCTTTGATCACCATGGGATTTTCAGCTGCAACCCACGTAAGCGATGACGTGTTTTCTTTTTCAGACGTGATGGAAATCATCACCTGCAAAGGTTCTGCTTGCCGACTCACAACACGCAGCAATAAAAGGTTCCTAACAAGGCCTGTGGATGCATCCACGGTGAAAGGTTCACCTTTTCCGCGTAAAATCGTAGACGTAAAAACGTTACGTTCATGGGCAATGGCTGTCATCGCGGCCATACACACAAGAACCAATGAAAAATATACGACCACACGCGTCCGTAATAACTGGCGCCAATGCCAGGGTTTTTTATTTTGGAGCTCGGCATTAAAATTAGACTGCATATCATAGCGAATAAGACCTTTGGGACGGTCTATGCGAACCATGATATCGTCACAAGCGTCTACACATTGCGCGCAGGCAATGCATTCAAGCTGCAAACCATTTCGAATATCAATGCCTGTCGGACATACGGCAACGCATTTGCCACAATCGATGCAATCACCCGCACCCTCGGTTTTCACCTTACCATGTTTTCGTGGTTCACCCCGAGAACGATCGTAACCAATAAGCCACGATGCGCGATCAAGCATCACCGACTGCAAGCGCGCATAGGGGCACACTACCGTGCACATTTGTTCTCGGAAATAAACAAAATCAAAAAGCATCAAACCCGTAACACATGCAACAAGAAGAAAGGCTTGGGGATGTTCACCCGGTGATTCAAATATCCACAATTTGAGAGCATCAACGCCCACAAAGTACGAAAGAAAAAGATTCGCAATGAAAAATGAAATCATTGCATTGAATACATAGCGAAGAAACGTGGCCCATATTTTTGATTTACGTTCAAGCCACCGTTCGATGGGTCTAAAAACAAATTCAAGATAAACGGTTTGAGGGCATGCCCAACCACACCAAAAACGACCAAACGCGGCTGTAACGCCTATGACCGCAAGCAGAAATGATACCCCCAAAAGCATCAACAACACGCTATCGCTCGGCAAAAACAACCGCCCACCCACGTAAAATTGACGATTAATAATATCTAACAAGAATAATGGATTGTTTTGAATTCTAATAAATGGAATCGCCGTAAACAATGCAATTAAGCCGTACGCAACAAGTTTACGTCTGTGATAATGCATGCCCTTGGCAAGTTTGGGTTTTAGCCATTTCCGTGAACCATCGGGCATTAAGGTAGCCAACGACGACAATGCCGCATCCTCATGGGAATGATGTTCATGATCGTTGACCATTGTACCGCCTATTTATGGAACGACATTGCCTTCGGGCGCTTTGCCCTCTTTGTTGGTTCCACGTAAGCTTCCCACGTACGCCACCACCTGCCGAAGTTCGACGGGTGATAAAATACGTCCCCATGCAAGCATACCCTTGGCTGGGACACCTTCATTCACCACATTGTAGATGCCCATGAGCGTTCCATCACCATGGATCCATTGTTTGTCGGTAAGATTCGGTCCAATCAAACCGCTTCCATCTTCTTTGTGGCATGTCACGCAACGGGTTCCGTACACTTCTTTTCCTGAAGCCAAACTTCCCGGATCAGCAAGAGCAACAGCCAAAACCTGTTCTGAAACCGCTTGTTTTAGCGCGTCTTCGGCACGTTTTGCCCGAACAATTTTTTCTTCTGCCCAGTATTCATCTTTCACCCCAAGATTAAGAATACTGAAATGAACCACCGCCACGTAGACAATTGAAAAAGCAATGGTGAGCCAAAAGATATTGGTCCACCAACTCGGCATAGGATTGGTATATTCGACAATGCCGTCGTACTCATGCCCTGTTGTTTGGGCGCCTTGAGGCTCACGCGTTGTCATGGCTTCACCTCGCTTGCAATATTCGGTTCATTATCAAAAGGAATATGCGCGCACTCTTTCCAACGCGGCTGATTGCTCTTTTTGAAGACCTGCCATGCAATCAAGGCAAACACACCAAAAAAGATAACCAAGGCCACCGTAGGATAAACAGTAAGTTTGGCCGCCGAGACCACGCTACTCAACATCGCGTGCCTCCATGGGAAGATCTTTTCCAAGTCGCTGCATATAAGCAATCAAGGCCGTAATTTCTTTATGGGCAAGATCAGCAGGACCGCCCTGCACAGCGATGGCGGCACCCAAAGTCTCTGCCTGATTTCGTGCAAACTCTTCTGCGCGGGTCACTGCGTCTCCATAGGGGACACCAAGCATCACCATGGCATCCACACGGGGCTGGATCACCGCGTATTCGGTGTCATCAGAAAAAAGCCACGGATAGGCTGGCATGATCGATCCAGGTGTTGTGGATTTAGGATCTTTCATATGCCTCACGTGCCAGAGATCGGGATACTTGCCGCCAACACGGTGCAGATCTGGACCGGTGCGCTTTGAACCCCATTGAAAAGGATGATCATACACAAATTCTCCCGCACGGCTGTAAGCACCATACCGCTCAGCTTCATCACGCAAAGGACGCACCATTTGCGAATGGCAATTGTAACAGCCTTCACGCAAATAAATATCACGACCATACAATTCAAGCGGCGTATAGGGTTTCACCGCCGCAATGGTCGGTACATTGCTACGAATTAAAAATGTAGGGATCGCTTCAAAGAGCGATGCCACAACCACAGCAATCACAACCCAAACGGTAAAACGAAATGGTTTTGCTTCCCACACACGGTGCCACGCGGCATGTGTGAAATTGTCTAAAGTGTAACCAAGTTTAATAACTGCTACGCCATCTCTTTGGAGAGGTCCCGGCTCAACGGGCTCAGGCATCCATTCTTTCTCCAGTGGCGCTGCGTATTGCACCACCTCTTGATACGTTTGGGGTCGTGTGCGCCATGTCATCAAAACATTGATGCCGGCCATCACCATACCCACGAGATACAAGCATCCACCAATGGCACGCATCCAATACATAGGAATGAGATTCACCACGGTTTCAATAAACTCAGGATAAGCAAGACGCCCTGTTTCATCAAAAGCACGCCACATGAGACCTTGGGTGAGCCCTGCGGTGTACATCGCAACAATATAAAGAATGATCCCGATGGTACCGATCCAAAAATGGATTTCAGCCCACTTACGACTCCACAATTCCGTTTGAAAAATTCGAGGAGCAAGCCAATACACCATACCAAAAGTCATGAAACCATTCCAACCAAGTGCTGCAGAATGCACATGGGCAATGGTCCAATCGGTATAGTGCGAAAGCATATTCACCGACTTGATCGACATCAACGGACCTTCAAATGTGGCCATGCCATAAAAGGTGATTCCTGCCACAAAAAATTTAAGAACAGGATCAGAGGCCACACGATCCCATGCACCACGCAACGTGAGAAGACCATTAATCATGCCTCCCCATGAAGGCATCCAAAGCATCACAGAAAAAACCATGCCCAACGTAGATGCCCATTCCGGGAGTGCGGTGTAATGCAAATGATGGGGACCTGCCCAAATATAAATAAATACCAGCGACCAAAAATGAAGAATCGACAGTTTATAAGAGTAAACGGGTCGTCCTGCGGCTTTTGGCAAAAAATAATACATGAGGCCTAAGAACGGTGTTGTAAGAACAAAGGCCACAGCATTGTGCCCATACCACCATTGCATAAAAGCATCTTGCACGCCGGCATACAGTGAGTAGCTTTTAAACAAAGAAACCGGAACGCTCAAACTATTAAAGATGTGCAACACTGCAACCGTTACGATGCTTGCGATGTAAAACCAAATCGCAACGTAGAGGTGACGTTCCCGTCGTTTGACTATCGTGCCAAAAAAGTTGATCGCAAAAATAATCCAAACAACCGCAATCGCGATATCAATGGGCCATTCGAGTTCCGCGTATTCTTTCCCTTGGGTATAACCCAACGGCAACGTGATGGCTGCGGCGACGATAATCGCCTGCCAAGCCCAAAAGTGTATGTTGGACAAAACATCGTTAAACAAACGCGCTTTAAGCAATCGCTGTGATGAGTAGTAAATCGCGGCAAAAATTGCGTTTCCAGCAAATGCAAAAATTGCGGCATTGGTGTGCAAAGGCCGCAATCTGCCAAACGTGATCCATGGCAAGCCACCGTTGAGTTCGGGCACTGCAAGCTGCAATGCCAAAATAACCCCCACGAGCATTGCAACGATACCAAAGACAAGCGTCGCACCTACAAATTTTCGGACAATGCTATCGTCATAAATAAATGATTCTTGCTCAGACATAGATCCCACCACTCTCACCGAAAGAGCGAGGCATCCCCCACCCAACTTCTTTAACAATGTTCACTATAAATAGAAATTAACACTTGGCACAGACTTGTACGCATGATGCGACGAAAAGACGCATATCCAAATAGGACTGTTTCAGTTCGATAAAAGGTCCAAACCCTTACTCAGATCCAATCAAGTTTTTCTAAGTACTTGGCATCACAATAGGTTAGGATATCCTCATGATTTTTTCTGATTTATGCATCACCAACGCTCGCATCGTCACCATGCAAACAGGCATAGCGCCTCTTGATAATCACGCCATCATTTTTAACCAGGGCCGCATCGTATGGATTGGCCCTTCGGAGGATCCCACGCGACCTGCTTTTAACACCATTTTTGACGCCCAAGGCATGCTTTTGACGCCAGGGCTTATCGATTGCCACACCCATCTTGTGTACGCAGATCCAAATCATGTGCGCGTTCATGAATTTGAGAAAAAGACCCAGGGCATGGCGTATAAAGACATTGCCCTTCAAGGGGGTGGGATCCGTGCCACCATGCGAGCAACGCGGGAAGCATCCGAAGAATTGTTACTTGAAACCGCATCCCGTGATCTGAATGAACTTTCATCCCATGGCGTCACGACCCTGGAAATCAAAGCAAGCTATGCAGGTGATTTAGAAGGCACACTGAAAGAACTCCGTGTCATTCAAAAGCTCAAAGAAATTTTTCCCATCACCATTCAAACCACATGGTGTCCCCAAATCGTTCCGCCTGAATTTTCTTCGGAAGATTATTATGTGAACGAAATCATCAACAAGATATTGCCGCGTATTTCAATTGATGCGATCGATGCCTTTTGTGAACAAACGGGTGTTGGACTTTCACCCGTGGCAGTGAAACGTATTTTTCAACGCGCCAAAGAACTTGGGATCTTGCTCAAATGCCATGTGGACCAACTGAGCAACCAAGAAGGTGCTGCACTTGTTGCATCCATGGGTGCCATCTCTGCGGATCATTTGGAATACACTTCAGAAGAAGGCATTCGCTCCATGGCAAGCGCAGGCACCACAGCTGTCTTGCTTCCCGGTGCATTTTATTACCAACGCGAAAAACAAAAACCTCCGATGGAACTTTTGCGCAAGTATGGCATTCCCATGGCCGTTGCCACCGATTGCAATCCTGGCAGTTCTCCTATTACGTCGCCGCTGTTTGCCATGAACCTTGCGTGCATTTGTTTTGGATTATCCACCGAAGAAGCATTTTCAGGCATGACCCGTGAAGGTGCGCGAGCCCTCGGCATGCACCATGAACGCGGTGTCTTGGACGTGGGTATGGCCGCCGATTGTGTTCTTTGGGATGCAGAAAGTATTTCTGAAATTATTTATCGATGCAGTCGCAATGCGTGCGTTGGCGTATGGAAGTCAGGAATACGAAGTATTTAGTCACTTCAATCGCAAGGTGCATAGATTGCTGTGAAGATCGTCGCCGATGAAAGATGAATCGATTTGTCTATTCAAATAAAATTGACTTTGATAAAAACTATAAACGCGCCGTTTAATCGAACAGGATAGTCCAATGATTTCATGGATCACTTTTAAGGCAAGTCATATTATTCAAGATTTTGCTCGAAGCGCATGTTCACGCGATGGCGTTGTACCCCGTGTCGCCTGTGCCGTCGCGGCTGGAACAGTGGTTGGTGCGTTGGGTGCTGCAGCCAATATTGCCGGCCAAGCTATGATTGGTACCAACTTTGATTCATACGCCACCACAGCGCACCGTCAACAAGGGGCAGCACTTGGTGGCGCCTTCGGAGCTGCTGCAATGGCGGGCTTTTCCATCGTTGGGGGTTATGTGATTGATGCCATGCAGCAGAAGGCTGCGCCCACTCTTCCCCCACCGACAGGCGCTCCACAAGCGGTTCCAGAGACGTCAAGCCATGAGTGGATTAGCGCAATCGGGTTGGTAAGCTTTTGCGGCCTTGTGGGCACCACACTTTTTAGCGCAGCGATGGGTGAAAGTGTTTTGGACGGTAGCACGAGCGGCGATATATGGCTTCGAAGTTTTACAGGAGGCCTTGCCGGCGGGGCGTTGCTTGCGGTGGGTTCATGCATTTGCCCAGAAACCCTCCTCTTGGCGGCAAAGTATACCCTACCTCGATCGTGGACTGGCATGTGATCGAGGTGCACGCCATGCCATATTAATAATCGCAATATTTTTTACATCAGATTTCAAATAAACAATAAACCGGGCATGAACAAAGAAGATTTGGAAATTCTTAGACAAAATATCCAACCTTTAACAGGCAACAAAAGTGATTACGATTCACTGCTTGCACTGGCTGACAATACGCGCTTCGTCATGATCGGTGAATCGACACACGGCACTCAAGAATTTTATAGAATACGCGCCGAAATAACCAAAAGACTCATTGAAGAAAAGGGATTCTCTGCTGTCGCCATTGAAGGTGATTGGCCCAATGCGTACCACGTGAATCGTTACGTTAATGGAACCAACCACAATGGAGGTGCAACGAATGCATTGGCAAACTTCGACCGATTTCCCACGTGGATGTGGAACAATGAAGAGATTTTGCGTTTTATCAAATGGCTGCGCGGCCATAACAATGAACATCCGGAGGCTGCAATTAAATTTTATGGACTTGATTTATACAGCATGCATCACTCCATTGATGAAGTGATTAAGTATTTAGAAAAAATCGACCCGAAGGCTGCGGCCCGAGCACGTCAACGCTACAGCTGTCTTGAGCATTTTGTACCTGCCTCACCTGATCATGAAGCGTTAGATCAATATTGCGAAGAAGAAGTGCTTCAGCAACTCTTGGAATTAAGAAAAAACGCCTTCGAATATATAAAAAAAGATGGCTTTGTCGCCCGAGAAGAATTTTTCTGTGCCCAACAAAATGCAGCGCTGGTTAAAAGTGCGCAAGAATACTATCGTTCTCTTTACCGCGGTGAGCCTTCGTCATGGAATTTGCGCGATTCGCATATGGCTAAGACCTTAGAGGAATTGGCCATTCATTTAGAAAAAATGAATTACAGATCCGCGAAAATTGTTGTGTGGGCACACAATTCACACATTGGTGATGCGAGCGCGACGGAAATGTCTGCGCGAAAAGAATTGAATATTGGTCAAATGATGCGCGAGAAACATGGCAAAGAAGCCTTGTTGATCGGATTTTCAACATACCAAGGAAGTGTGAGCGCCGCATCCAATTGGGATATGCCAGTAGAACACAAAACCGTGATCCCTGCACTTAAAACGAGCCTTGAAGAAATGCTTCATGAGATTGGCGTTAAAAACTTTATTTTAAATTTTCGAGACAATGAAACCTTGCGTAACTATTTTGACCATCCGATGTTGCAACGATTCATTGGCGTGATCTATCGCCCCGAGACCGAACGTCGAAGTCATTATTATCATGCGAACGTGTCGAAACAATTTGATGCACTGATTTATCTTGATGAAACAAGCGCCGTAAAACCGTTAAAAGCAGTACCCCATTGGCAACGTGGCGAATTGGATGAAACGTATCCTTTTGGGGTTTAGGAAGCTTGCACCAACGGTTCTGGCACCACAAGTCGCGTTACACGCTCGGTGATTGGCTTTAATTTAAGCGCAGCTTGCAAACGACGAAGATCTTGATGGGCCGCCACATGGGCCATGGACACCGCAATCCCCAAGCCACGCAGTTTTAAATCCGCAAGACCCAAGCCCTTGGGAAACAATTCACGAAACACCACACGGTCAGCAAGTCCTACAACCGTTTGAAATCCCATGATCCCTTCGAGACTCTTAAGTACATCATGAAGTTGTTTGCGATTGCGTGTTTCGCGTCCGGCCAAACGCGATGGCACCACAAGCCAGTCGATACGATGCCCATCCCGGGCAAAACGTGATTTGCGAAGCTTCCATACCCATTCACTGTACCAACTGGGGCGCGATGCTTTGAGACTGTTGCCATCCACTTCGGCAATCAGATCCAAATCAACAAAGCTCTCATTCACCGGTGTCACAAGCGTATCGGCACATGCATGGGCCATGCGCGACACACGGGTATCCGCACCAGGACAATCCACCAAGATAATATCGTGATCGGACCGCAACTCCTGCAATGCTGCGATCAAAGATCGCTCAAGCACTTCATCGGTTCCGCTGGGTGGCACAGCACGCACGGCAGGCATCGGAAGATTCATACCCCGCTCACGGGCAAACGCCATGCGATTTTCCATGGAGCGGGACAAACTACGCTGCCTCCCATCCACATCCAAAAATGCCACGCGATATCCTGCGTGGGCCAAACGGATCCCAAGTTGAAATGTTGTGGTCGTTTTCCCTGAACCACCTTTGGGATTACCAACAACAACAATGGTCGCGCGCTCTGCCATACCGATGTTGTGCCGTGGATCCTCTGGCGGATCAATATCTGGACATGGGCTTATGGCAAATGGGATGCTTCATCCTATGCGATTAGGGATCACAGGAACCGTGGGAGTACTGTTTCTCCTCGGCGGCATTGCGCAACTTCTGAAAGCCATCTTTGGTATCGACATTCCGCTTTTTCAAACAGTATTCGCCCTGGCCTTGATCTATGCAGGAATTGCCCTTCTCTTTGCCCGAAAAAATGCCCAAACCCCATGGCAACAAGCAAGCGGCAGCAAGGTGCTTATTGGGCGTGAAAATACAGCGGTATCCCCCTTAAAACACGGTGAACAAAGTATTTTGGCTATCGGTGCCATCTCAACCATCGATCTCACTGCACTTAATGCGGACAATAACGGCATTGAACTCCATATTCAGTGCATCGCCGCCCACGTCACGCTTATTCTTCGTCCAAGCGTCCCTCTTTGTATCGAGGCCCGCGCCGCCATCGCCGACTGCAGTTTACCCGACGGCAACACCCTGGCACTTGGTACCCTTGTGTACCGATCACCCCACATGGGCCCAGAGCAGCCCGTTCTCTCCCTGCGTATTACTGCAGCGTTCAGTGTGGTTCGCTTTGTTCATGTGGTCGAAAATCCACAAGAAGCTGATCCTGCCAAAATTCTCGTCTTTCAGCCGGTTTCTTACGAACAGCCCCTTTCGCTTGAGCCTTGAAGCCCCTATCATGTGCCTACCACTCTATGGAGAAAGCCCCTATGCGCTCAATCATTATTGCCTGTTTGTTTGCTTTCATTTTGCCTGCGTGCGGTTACAACAGCGTCATCGAGGCCGATGAAAATGTAAAAGCCGCCTGGGCCGATGTGCAAAACCAATACAAGCGCCGCGCTGATTTGGTTCCAAATCTGGTAAGCACGGTGAAAGGTGCCGCAAACTTTGAACAAGAAACATTAACACAAGTTGTTGAGGCACGCGCCAAAGCGACCAGCATGAACGTGGATGCCAAGACCATCGACGATCCCGCGAAACTCAAAGCGTTTGAGCAAGCACAAGGCCAATTGCAAGGTGCGTTATCACGTTTGATGGTTGTGGTTGAAAAATATCCAGAACTCAAAGCCACCGAGAGTTTCTTGCAGCTTCAAAGTCAGCTTGAAGGCACAGAAAATCGTATTGGTGTGGCACGCACACGTTTTATCGAAACCGTGGCGCAGTACAATCAAATCGTACTTAAATTCCCAACATCCTTGGGTTCCAAGCTGCGTGGCAAAACAGAACGCGCCACATTTGAAGGTACACCCCAAGATGCCAACGTTCCTGCGGTGCAGTTCTAAACCATGCAACGCGCATTGGCACTCGTGATCTTTGTTCTCCTGGCGCAGGTGGCCCATGCGCGGGCACTTCCTGCGCTTACAGGGCATGTCAACGATACGGCGTCTGCGCTTTCACCGCAACAACAACAGGCTCTAGAGGCGACGCTCACCGCCTACGAGCAACAAACCGGACACCAATGGGTTCTTCTCACCATCGACACCCTCGAGGGTGAGCCCATTGAAACTTTTGGGATCCGATTGGCCGATGCCTGGAAGCTCGGTCAAAAAAAATCAGACAATGGTTTGCTGCTTATTATCGCGGTGAATGACCGAAAAATGCGCATTGAAGTGGGCTACGGCCTTGAAGGCGTGATCACCGATGCGCTTTCAAGTCACGTGATCCGCCGTGTGCTTGCACCGGCTTTTCGCGAAAAACGCTATTACGATGGCATTGTGTCCGCTTTTGGTATCCTCGTACGCGCCGCCAACGGTGAAGCGATTGAGATCCCAAAGCAAGTGCCAAAACAGCAACGTGAACGCGGCAGCGGTTTGTGGATCCTCGGTGTGTTTGTTCTCTTCATGCTGATCCCATCCCGGTGGCGTCTGCCCATTCTCATGATGATGCTCGCCAACAACCGTGGTCGCGGTGGATGGTCATCGCGTGGCGGTGGGGGCTATTCCGGGGGCGGCGGTGGTTTTGGTGGCGGTGGCTCTTCAGGAGATTGGTGATGGCATTACTCAATGAACATGACATGGACATCATTCACCACGCCGTTGAACGGGCGGAAGAAAAATCAGCCAGCGAAATCGTGATCGTTGCCGTCGGATCCTGTGACGACTACGGCCCCTACCGTGCTGCATGGTCTGCCGTGGCCGCCACAGCACTGTGTGGTCTTACAGCAATTTTTGCCCCCCACTACCCAGATCCTTGGTACGTCATCGCCGTGTTGCCCGCAGGTTTTTTGTTTTGGGTGCTATCAGGCATTCCCTGGATGATGCGTTGTATTGTCCCCAAGGACATTCGCGAAGCCGCCATGAATGCACGACTCATGCAAGCATTCAGCGAGCATCGTGTTTATGCCACACGTGACAAAACCGGATTGTTGATCATCCTATGCGAAGCCGAGCACTTGGTAGGCATTTTGGGTGATTCAGGTATCCATGCCCACGTGGGCAATGACGGATGGAAAGCCCACGTCAACACGATCGTGCAAGGCATACGCAACAAGCAACCGGCAAAAGCACTGGCCCAGGTCATCGACGAATTGGCTGAAGTGCTTGTCCACATCGCGCCACGCCGCGAAGACGATGCCAACGAATTGCCAAATAATGTGCGGGTGGAGCGGTAGATTCAATCAGTGCAAAGTCTCAACATCGACTTCGAGTTTTACCACACGTGTATCTGGCATCAAGAATTCCATGATTTGCACGTCATCCGTGTCAGGAGCCAAAGAAAAACCACGCACGGTCCTTTCACGCCGACTTCCACCGTCTTGCGTCACAGCAAGCCAAGTGCTCGACCCTTCCATACGTGCTCCAGTAGGCGCAATACCACCCAAGGACTGCAGATCAGAAATCAACAACCAATCACTTCGAACACCCGAGCCAAATGTAGGCATGCGATTGTCATAAATCGTCATCCCTTCTGCATGGGGCACAGTGACCACAGCATTTTCCACAGTCACGTTACACGTAAGCCAGCTGTATGATCTTGGTCCATGATTCCCCCAACCGTTGGATTGTCGCTCATATCCCAACGCGATCTCTTTCGTCGTCTCACGACCCACTCTCAAATCTTCAACGACAAAAGGAAATTCAGCACTGGCCACCGGATTGGCAACAATAGGATACGCCGTTCCTTCCACACGGAACAGAGACGGTGCCACACCATTGAGTTGCGGCGTCGCTTTCAAAAATGCGGTTGCATTAGGACGACGCGAAGCCCCCCCGTGCTCAAAACCATCATGGCCTCCATGATGCCCACCCCTGTGCCCCCAGCCAGGCCCGCGGTGCCCACGGGCATCTCTCACCAACACAATATCGTTTCTGGCGAGTGTACTCACACCCATCACTGCCGGCGCGCACGATGCAGCTGTAGATTCAGTAACGCGATTTGTAGATGCCATTATTTTCCCCCAATTTTTTTGTAATCAATGCCACGCACGAATGTATGCGATAGACATACACTTATCGGCAAGAATGACGCAGCGTTGCATCTATAAAATGGGTGGTGTTCGATATTTTGATCGTTGATGAAAAATAGGATGCAGTTCTGAAAAACCCCAAAGAGGTATCACGCCGGGTATTGCAATGTGCAGTTCTGCACATCACCCTACATATTCCCCAATCGCTCTGCAACCGCCGCAAGCAACGGTGCGTCTTGCTTTCCTGCACGCAGCAAACGCCCCACGGATGATGTACTTCGCTGCACACAAACACCAATCTCCGCATGCGACAAAGCGGTATGTGCATAGAGCGAAAAAACGCGAATTCGATGAATCACAGTACGCACAAAGAAACCGGCACCCTTGTCAATACAGCATCTATCGCCGCAAGGACCGCACAGGGCGAATGATGCGCAACGGGTTTGGTGTATTCTGCATGGCCAAGTTTAAAATCTGCGAGCCCATCACAGGCGTTCGGATCCTTAAAATTGCACGCGGGCGAAACCGTGTGAAGCGTTGAAAAATTTTCTCGCCCCCCTGCCAAGCCCAACACAAAGTCACGCATCAACCAAGCGGGCACAGCCGTATCACGCAAATATGCCGCTGCGCTGCTCCAAACATACGCTTCGCTACGCGCCACAAGTCCAGCTCGAACCGGATTTTCATGAATGTACACGGCGGTTGCAATCAACTGTTCATCGGTCTGAATCACAACATTACGATACCGGCCTTTAAAGATAGGACCGTCCCAATGGTGATGCATATTGAGACACCGCGCATACGCACCATCCAACAGATGCATCCCCTGCGACAACCGGCCAGCCCGAGACTCCAAAAGAAGATGGTAATGGTTCCCCATCAAAACAAAGGCATGAACAACCAGCTGGTGACGCAAACAGGCCGTTGCCATGCGCTGCAAGAAGATTTCACGATGGTGATCGCTTAAAAAAATATCGGCGCGTCGTGCTCCACGATTCATCACGTGGTGCCAAGTACCAGGCATATCGGGTTGTTGTCGTTTAGGCATAACAAATGCTGATGCAAGAATTACGCCAGGATATGTATGCCGATGTGCAAAACTGCACATTGCAATACCCGGCGTGATTCCTGATTCCCCCGAAAAATAAAAATCGTGTGCCAAAATCCTTAGCGATATTAAGGAGATATAAATTTATATGGTAAAATTTAATATTGAAGCAATACTAACAATATGACTACTAAGACTACTGCGGGGGGGGTTATTAATCACAATCCCGAGTTCGACGGTATTACAAGAGAAGGCAAGGAACCGTTAAAACATCTGACATTAGAGCGGCCCAAGTCTCCTGCGGCACTGAAGAGGAAAGCTACTGCAAAACGAGAACAAGCAACACAAGAAAATAGTTATACAACGACGGCAAATCCTTCTACAGCAAAGCGTACCGTAGCTAATCCGCATGCCCCAACAATATCGCAGCAAGCACATAAGGCTCATAGTAAAGGGCAAGCAGCAGAAGCATTTCTTGCGGATGTAGATAGGATGCTTGCGGCCGCTAATAAAGCGCAAAAGATGCCCACAACAGCCGCTCCGTCGCCACAAGGCAAAAAAGCACCGCCCTCTTATCAAGCACCACCCCCTTATAAGGCTGAGGTGCCCGTTGCATTGCCAGAAACAACGCAACACGATCTACAGCAATCCGCTATAGAGGCGTTTGCACCAAAAAAAGGTGTTCACTTTCCAAGCGAGCTAGAAACAGGCCCAACATGGTCTGGATCCATCCCATCACACGATAGTGAGACGGGTCCTTCAATTCTAAAAGAGACACGAAACCCCGAGCAAGCTTACGCACAAACATTATGTAAGGTTACCAGCGAGCATGTCGTGTCAATAATGTCTGCAACAACTCCGAGCGAGAAACAACGCAAAGTCCAAGAATTCATCGATAATTTGAGCGGTATGATCGAGCGGGCGGATCCAGGAGGCAAGGAACATAGGGCACTGATGGAGTTTGGTAGGAACATTGCCCTCGCATGTACAAGACCGATGTCACGTGAGCATCTCACTCAAATCATTGATCTTCAATTCGAGAAATTGGGTGAAAATGCCCAGAAAAAGTCTGATAAATTACGAGGTCAGGCTGATGATTTGATAAGTGACATCCAAAAGCGCACTGAGCAGGGCCTGGAGAGTCCTGACCTTGAAGCAAAGGTACAAGATTTGGGAAAACGAAGAGCCTTTTACCAAGAAGTGGCCACGCAAGCACGCAAAGGCCTGGTTAGAGCCGACGACACAGCATCTATTTCTAGCAGCAGTGAGGAGAGCGGATACGGCTCGAATCCAAACCCTCCCGGCGGAACTACATAAGCAGCCAAAGCGCGACAAGCAGCCCCCCTACGCACGACATCACACCGGCAGCCCCCGCAAAAACTCCACCACAATTCGCGCAAATTCATCAGGATCGTCGGCAACGGGAAAGTGCCCAAAGCCCGCACGTTCGTCGTATTTCGTGTGTTTGGGCAAATGCGATTTTAAAAACACCAAATGCGCAGGTGCCAAAATGCGTTCGTCTTGGGGCCAGAAACAAGTGATGGGCATCGGGAGTGTTGCTATTTCATCACCGCAATAAAACGCTTCGTGATCCATCATATCGATCATTGCGCGCTGAAATGGTCGACGAAGTACAGGCCCTACACCCATGGTAAACATGGTGTCCATGCCACTGCGACGCGAACGCAAGCGCTCAATCATCACACGTGCATCTCCAATGCCTTCAAGTTTAAACGTGTGAACCATTTCAAGGTAATCATCTTTGGACACTCGCGCCCCCGCAGGCGATGCCAAAAACAAAGCACGATAACGATCAGGATCTTTGGAAGCCAGACGCAATGCCGCAAGCCCGCCCAAGGAGTTACCAAACAACACCGGCTTTTCTTTGCAGCGCGAGAGTAGAAACATGGTGGCATTCCATGTAGATTGCTCAAACAGATCCCGTGAAAGCGATGTCAACGGTAAAGGCTCACTCATGCCGTGGCCCGCCATATCAAACGCCAACACCTGTTTAACGTGCGGACGCAAACGCACCATCAATTCAGTATAATCCGGCACCATCGCGCCAAAACCATGCAAAAGGATCACGGGCGGAAGCGTGCCCTTCCCTTCTGCGACGTAACACCGCATACGCCCCAAAGGTGTTGCCAACGAAAACCAACGAAATCCGTGAAAGAAAAGAATGCATTGCTGCCAAAGTCGAAAGAATTGAAATCCCAACAACATGATGCGATCAAACCATGCACGATGCTTCGGATTGAGCTTTACCTCTTCTTCCGCACGGGCACAGCGCTGACGCAGTTCCCAATCCCCCAGATCGTCTGCAACGGCAATGAGCTCCGACGCCACATGACGAATATCGCCCATGTGCTGCCCATTCCAAAGCTGCGACAAACACAGCTCAGCCTCTGCACTGATACATCGATGTAATTTAATATTCTCACCCGATGTGACCAGGGCACGCATCTCGGGCGCAAGAAAGCGCCCAAGAAGCACCGCACGCGATGCAGAAATATCACGTACACCCACTGAAACCGTCAATTTGTCCGTGTTCAACATCTTGGCTCAGCATAGCAAGAAATATGGGTTGTGTCCTCTATCGTGCCAAGCGATCCACCGCCTCGCGTAACATGGATTCCTGTGCAAAGAGATCATGCACAGCGGGTGTTCCTTGGGTCATCGGCGCTTTAAAGAAAAAGGACATCCATTCAAGCGTCCCACGCTCACCTTTGCGGGCAGCAATGTCCAAAAGCAAGATCAGATCCAAGACGATGGGCGCAGCTAAAATACTATCGCGACACAAAAAATCGACTTTGATCTGCATGGGATAACCCAGCCACCCAAAAATATCGATGCTGTCCCAGCCTTCTTTGTTATCACCACGCGGTGGATAATAGTTGATGCGTACCGAATGACTGATGTCACCGTAAAGTTCTGGCGATTTTTCAGCATCAAGAATTGTTTCCAAAACAGATAATTTGCTCATCTCTTTGGTTTTAAACGATTCAGGATCATCCAATACTTCGCCATCGCGATTGCCTAAAATATTGGTCGAGAACCACCCTGAAAGCCCAAGGGTGCGCGCACGAAATGCCGGTGCCAACACGGTTTTGATCATCGTTTGGCCTGTTTTGAAATCTTTGCCCGCGATGGGTATACCACACTCGCGTGCAAGTTCACTCATGGCGGGAATATCAACGGATAAATTGGGCGATCCATTGGCATACGGGATCCCCGATGTAAGCGCAGCATACGCGTAGACCATGCTTGGTGTGATCGATGGGTCATTCATTTTCATCGCTTCTTCTAAACGACGAACCGACGTATGGGATGAACCTTCCTCTATAAAAACTTCAGTGCTTCCGCACCACACCATCACGCAGCGTTCAAGACCGTGATGTATTTTAAATTGCGCAATATCGTCTTTGATTTGTTGGGCAAGATCCCACCACGACGCACCTTGCTTTTGTTCTTTGGCTTCCAAACGTTTCACATAACGCTGATCAAAAACCGCAGGCATGGGCTTGATTGAAGAAAGCTCTGCTTCAAGTTGACGTAAAAGATCTGATTCAAGCACACGCGAACGCTTGGCTGTTTCATAGACATTTTCACCGTGAATGTCCCAACCGCCAAACACAAGATCATCAATCGAAACAAGGTCCAAACGGTCACGAACAGGTGTGCCGTGGGCATCAAAACCAAGCTGTGTGAACGATCCCACAGGAACGCCCAAACCCTTCTTAATAGCATAAACACCTGCAATCAACGTGGTTGCAACGGCGCCCATCCCTGGAAGAAGTACACCCAGTTTTTTACTCTTGTGATAGATTGCCGACTCTTTCATGATCCCCTCATTCCGACGGAAGAACGTGGATCGCCACTAAGGGATCGAACAACAACAACCTGCGAGTTGAGAGCACATCAAAGAACACATCTGGGGGCTTACGTCCTCGCTTCCTCTGTCGCCGTAGCGCTGCTACGACTCTGTCGGTCGCTGTGGGCGCGCTCGCCATCTGCATCCTTATCTGCACTCTCATTCTCACAGGTTATTGTTGTTCGAGCCCTATCACTCCGAAATAGCGACCCGTCCAATTAGAAATCAATCTAACAATCGACCGAGTTCTAAACAAGCAGGTGATCGTTTGATCCCATCTCCATCTCCCGCTATCGTCAAAGGATGATCTTCACCACGCTGTGTTTCATGGCATTGCTCACAGCCACCCCCGATATTCAACGAAGTCCGCTCGGTGCCACGGAAAACGACGCATTTGTACTCGCACCCAATGGTTTGTACCCGCTATGGGAAAACAACGGACTTATTATTACGCATCGTCATGGTGTACTCACTTCAAGTGTTGCACAATTCGGAATTTTGGACCGCATTCACATCGGCACACGTCCCACATCGCTCGCCATGCGCGTGCCCAATATGCACTTAAAAGCATTGATTTATCGGTGGCCAACGGTATCGCTTGCAAGCGAACTTGGCGTGTATATTTTGCTTCCGGGTGCCAAAGAATCATTTTTTAGTCCGCGGTACACAAGTCGGTTGGGAAACATCGACAACACCGTCACGGTATTGCCTCTCAATGTCGCAGTGACATGGCATCCCAAACCTTGGGTTGCCTTGCATGCCACACTGACCTGCATGACCATTTTAGGCGATGCCCCCGTAAAAAATGAGGCCGTGATAGGCGGATTTATCGCTACCGAATTTCTTGCGTGGAAGTACCATGCGCTTTCAGTGCACATCGGCGAAATAGGCATGTGGAACCATGATCAATGGATCGTGGGCGGATCCTATCGTTTTCATTACCAATGGTTTGATGCGCGTTTTGGTTATTTTATGCGTCATTCGCCTGAAGGATTACAAACCAATCCCATGTTTCAAGTGGGGTTGTTGTTGTGAAAATCAATGGGGAAAAAATAAAGACGTCATTCCCGCGAAAGCGGGGACCCATTGTTCTTATTACGTTCATCTTTCTTTTCATGGCCTGCGATTGGGATCACTTTGCGCTCACCAACAGCATTCCTTTGCATGGTGATCCTGATGCCAATCCAGTGGTCGATGTGTTTATCGGTGTGGATGGTTTGTCATGGAATACGATTCAAGATGCATTGGATACGAATGAATTCGACACCACCCGATACCATGCAGCACCCATGGTATCGATGTTTCCAGCCACATCCGATGCAAGTTGGACACGCCTTTTGCGTGCATCACGACCTGGTTCCTACGAATACGAATATTACAGTCCTCCCGAAGATAAAATCATCAATCAGGGTTACTTGGGGCTGTTGCAACACGCATTACCGCCCGTGGATGGTTTGCCCATCGACGAGCCCGAATACTATGAAGCCTTCGATTATCATGCCAACGGCTATTTAAGTACTGTGTCCAGTTATCAATCCAATTGGATGGCACTCCACGATTCGCTCGATAATTTATTTTTCAATCTCAGCGGTCGTGCAGAATTTGCCCATACATTTACGGCTTATATGCTTGAACTTGATGCCATGGGACACATGGCAAATCGTGCATTGGTCAAAAAAGCATTTCTTCTATTGATGCATCGGATTGAATCGTTTCGTGCGAGGCATCCCGAACGCACATTTCGTTTCACGCTCATATCCGATCACGGACTTGATTTTATTTCAGCAAGTGTTCAAGAGCTCATCGCATTTAACGAAGAACTGGAACGCGTTGGTGTACGGTCTGTTCAAAGTTTCGCCGAAGGTCGAAAGAAGCCGGGTCTTTTTGCGATCCCGATTGTTCATACCCGCGTAAGCTATCTCAGCATCAACACACCCGAAGAATTTGCGCCCAACGTTGCGGGATTGTCATCCATGGCGAGAGGCGTTGATCTCACCATGGCAGCCCTTCCCAATGATCCCAATGAACCCGATATGAAACGCATAGGTATTTGGCGGCGTGGTGAGCGCATCGCACAGTTCGGCTACTTTTCTGCCACCAACACCTATCGCCTCGATCCCGATGACCGCTGGAGTACACTCGGGCTTTCTGTGTCTTTCATCGACACCACACCCCAAGACTTCACCGACCATGAACTTTTTCTTGCAACAATCCACGATCAGTATCCCGATTTCTTTTATCGCATCCGTACTGCGCTTGGTGCTGAAGGCGTTCTCTATCCTGGACAGGTTCTCGTGTCGTTCAAGCGTCCCTATGCATCAGAGGGATTCAAAGTACTTGGAGGCGCCAATGCCATTGCAACCAGTGGATTCCATGGTGGACTCGATGCCGGTGGATCGCTCGGTGTTGTGATCACGGAAATACGCGACTTGCCTGCCATGGTACGCTCAGATAATCTTCTCGGGTTGTTTCCAACCCTTGCAGAACACATCGAAGCGCACGCCTATCCACTGCATGCCCCCATGCCAGGTGCGGCGTTTATCGAGTAGGGGCTGTTGCTTGCTGCGCCGCTACGGCATCCCTGCATCAAACAAGCTTGCATCTCTTGCCTCCAACACAAAAACATTGCACAACTGTTATGATGCAATATCTCCTCGCCGAGCACATTGAAAAATTTAAAAAATCACAACAGCATTTGGCGTACAGTTATCGCAAAGTCACATCGCTTCCCACCTTTTCCGAACAATCCACCGAAGAAGAACTTGAAGTGTTGGAAAGTTTTGCGTCACGCTTTGCAAGAGCATCTGAGATGTACGTATCTCGTGTCTTGCGCGGTTTAGCCCTTGAGAACGACCCTGCATTTCGAGGTTCAATCATCGACCTATTACACATGGGTGAAAAATACGGATGGATTGCCAATGCGCATGTGTGGCGAAGGATCCGTGAATTGCGCAACGTTGCTGCCCATGAATATTGTGTTGATGACTTGGCATCCTTATATCGAGAATTGATCGCACTCACACCCCATATTTTGGAGATCACGGTCCAACCTAATGCATAATGTGCGACTTTCAACAGAAGAGATTCAAGATATCGTTCGTGCATGCAAGCGCATCGATCCTGCATGTGAAGTGTATCTCTATGGCTCACGCATTCGTCCTACGGCACAAGGTGGTGACATTGATCTTTTGGTACTCTCGAATACCATCACATTTTCACAACAACTGGATCTGTTGATAGATATCAAAGACCATATCGGTGAACAAAAAATAGACTTGAGCGTTCGACCATTCAAAAATATATCCGAAGATATATTTTTTACTCAGGTCGAGAAAATTCGCGTGGATGAATTTTGAGCTAGAATATGCGCAGCAAGCTGCGCCGTTACGGCTAAAACGTATATTTGAGGAATGCACCCGCACTTAGCGCCGTCACGTTAGGCCCCATCACGTAGTAGCCGGTGGTGCTCACGCCTGCGCTAAAGTCCGTAAGCAATGTAAGATACACAAAATCGACACCACCGCTGAGTTGGGCATTCACCGCACTTAATGTGCCATTGCGCGGATTGTTTGGATCAACCGGTGCAGGTGTCAGGATGGCCATCCCAGCCCCTGCGCGCAGACGAATTTCAAGCCGCTCAAGCGGGCGCAAGGAATACACAAGTTCAGGATTCAAAATATAAATCCCATAGTTGGAAGGCCCACCTTGCGCTTTGTTGGCGGCATTGTCGGCTGAAAATCCGGCACCTAACACCAATTGGATCGCAAGATAATCGGTAATATCATAGCCTGCTTTAAGCATCATGTAGGGCTGCGTGCTTGAATAACCACGTGATCCACCAAATGTGAAAAACACACCGAGATCGGTTGAAAGATACCAGCCTTTTTCCAACACAAAAACCGCAAGCTTATCGCCTTCTTTTTTAGGTGCTGTTTCAACTTTGGCGGCGGGTGCAGCTTCTTCTTTTTTGGGAGCATCAAAATTGCCCACCAAATCGTCGTCGGATGTGTTGCCTGAGGCTTTGCTTTTGACATCGTCAGCGGCAAAGGCCGTTGTCGAAACCAAGAGAGACCCAACAACAACCCAAGATATTATTTTCGATAACATAGGTTCAATCCCCTCATAATCAAGCAATCAGCCGCCACCACGCGTGAACAACCATGGATAGGTAACCTCTGCCGTACCGCCACCCGCACATGGAGGGAAGCGCAAACGTTGCACCACACGGGTCAAACATGTTTCCACCGCTTCGTTATTCATAGTGGATTCACGCACCGACGCTTCAATGACAGCGCCCGTCGGCCCAACCGTAAACGAAGAAACCACTTTGCCCGCAAGATTCGGATTGCGTCCGATTTCTTGCTCATAGCAGTAGCGACCTTGACTCAACGCACGGGACACCACACGCAAAACCTGTTGTTGTGTCAAACAACCTTCGGTATCCACACGGCCGCTGACGACACTGTACGCATCCTTGCCACGTCCGCCCAAATTGACCGTACCCGACCCTCCCGTGCCGCGTCCTGTACCGCCACCAAAACCACCCACGCCGAGACTTGAACCGCCACCGCCAGAACCAAAGCCGCGCGCGCCCATGCCACCGCTACCGCCGGCATCGCCCATCGCCGTTCCACGCAGACCGCCCAACGCATTGTTGATGCCGCCACCGAGTCCACCCGGGCCAAACGTATCGGATGCTGCATCATTGCCGTTGGCATCCCCAAGTGCTGCAAAAATTCCCGATGACAGCGCAATCTTACGATCTTTTTCGCGTTTGTTGGGATCGATTTTGGGTGCACCATTCACACTGGCCAACGCGTCTTTCTTTTCTTTCTCAGGCTTGCCAAATTTTCCTTCTTCGTCTTTGTGTTTGGCACCTTCTTTACCCGATACCTCAAATTTTTTCGGTGGCGGCGCTTCTTGCTCAATCAACATCAACTTTGCGAACCGATTTGGATTTTGAAATAAATCGTCATCAAAAGTTGTTGGCGATTTGGGCGTAAAAATAAGTGCCAAAATCAAAAACAAGTGTGCAAGCGCCGTAAGACCCAATATTTTGGTGAAGTAGTAATCGATAGAGCTCAGGAACGTCGTTGGTATCACACGGACCGGCGACACATATTGGATCACAAATGTGACTTCACCTGCCTGCATGGCCAATCGGTCGTGCAGCTGAAGCTTGTAGCGATGACGCAATATGCCTGCATGGCTCGCATCCGACTCAAGCATATCATCGGCTTTGAGTCGGGCGTTGTCGCGGATGATCCCACGTTCATCGCGCACTTCAACAGCAAGTGAGTCGGTCCACGCAATGGTGAAACCGCCCTCCACCGACGGCTCCACAAAAGTGAACGCATCAACCGGCAGTCCGTCGCATGCAACGCGAAAATCGGCGCTAATATCCTCGCCAATCGTAATGCTGCGCGGGGTATTGTAATGCCCCACACTGATCACAGATTCACGCCAAAGCAGAACAACCTCAAGGGCCCTGTTATGCAGGGTGGGATGTTCTGTATCTTTCAGCTGATCCTGGAATACATACATTGGGATCCCAGCTTTATCACGCGCCACTTCTGGTATATCGAGCTTGATCGATTCTTTGTCTTTTTTCTTTGCCATGTTATCGCCCCTGGACGCTTTCGCCGTCCCCCTCCGCTTTAAAGCAAGTCAGCCGACGCAGACAGCTCAGGCAAGAAATTCTTACGAAGTTTAATCAGTGTGGAAAACTCGCTGACCCGCCGATTCACCACATAGGCACCTTCGGGTTTCGTCAGTTGGCCTTCAATGACCACACCGGTAAGATCAATCACCGTTTTCTTCTTGTATACCACTTGGTTCGCCGGTGCACTGACCGGCGGCGTGGCTGCATACGCTATGGACGTCGCCGCCATGACACCCACAACCAACCCCATTGTCACCCATCGTTGCATTTAAAAGCCCCCTCTCCCCCGCTTAAACTACTAAAACGTTGGAACCCCACCCATGTCAACTACGACTTTGTTTCAGCACCCGCATTGTTCGACTGATCCACAGGCGATGACGTCTTCGCCGCCTTGATCAGCTGAAAAACCTTGTGCTCTTTGGCCAATTCAGGATGCGTTGTCAGATAACGATTGAAATGATCAAGCGCGCATTTGTTATTGGTGAGTTGCGTCATGCAAATCAATCCCATGGTGATTTGAAGTTCTTCTGTGCCAGGACAACCCGAGACCACATCGCTCAAGGCTATGATGGCCTCATTGCCTTTGCGTCCACCTTCAAGGGCATATCCCAAAGCCGTGCGCGTTTCACAATCGGAAACACCGCCACTCACCGCGGTTTGAAGTTCTTTGATCGCGCGATCGTAATCGCGATACTGAAGCGCCACACGGCCAATATTGGCATGGGCCAATGCCATCGTAGGCGCCAAAGTCAATGCTTTTTCGTAGAATCCAAGTGCACGTACTGCATCGCCTTGGCGATGTGCCAAAACCCCTAAGTTAAGCACAATGCCAGCATCGTTGGGTGCAACCTGCTGCGCATTTTTGAAAAAAGTTTCAGCCAAGACCAACCGGCCACGATCGGCATTGATTGTGGCCAAACTTTTGAGTGCCTCAACATTGCCGGGCTCACGCAATAAAACTTCCCGCGCAAGACGATCGGCTTCATCAAAACGTTTGGCACGACGCATTACCGTGGCATGCATCAGCGCAAACTCACTGCTCTCAGGGTGCGATTCCACAAGGGGCGTGAGCACCGCTGCTGCGTCGGAAATTTTACCCACCTCAAGAAGAACCCGCACCAAATTTCCCACCGCCTGGGGTGCATCGGGTGCAAACGTCAGCACTTCACGGTATGCATCGATGGCTTTTTCGTACTGCCCTGCCCGTTCAAGCGATATGGCCAAATTAAGCGACGCATCCTGCCATGCTGGGCGCGCCGCACGCGCGCCGGCAAACGACACGGAGGCATCAGCCCACTTGGACTCATTCGCAAGCGTCATCCCGCGTCTGAAATCGGATGCACCAGGCGCGACACTCATGGCGGTTGATGCGTTCATGCGTGCGCCGCCGCAACCGAGAAGAAATCCGCATAACATAAGGGCGGTTCGCGAACCGCCCATACAATAAGTGCCAATCATGTGCCACCTCCAATTAATGCAGGAACGATCGACACCGTCTCGCTCGGCAAAGAAGCGAACTTACGTACTTCTGCAAATCGTGCCGGTTCATAGGTCGCAAGTGCCTGCTGGGATTGCATCAACCATGTGTTGTACAAACCAATCTCAAAGCCTTTGGCCAATGTGCGATCAAAGGCTTCGATGGCTTTTTCTTCGAGCGGAAATGCACGTGATTGAAGCTCCGTGAGATAAATAGCACATTGGTCTTCAGACAAACGATCGGGGCATTGGAGATCCATGATTTGTGTCGCAAGATCTTGGTACAGTACACCAATACGATACAAACCCGCGAGTGCCATATCGCCATCGCCCACGGCAACAACTTTAACGTAACGGTCTTTGATATCTTTGATTAGATTGGTTTTCTCTTTCAAAACCCGCACGATTTCTTTTTCAGCCCCTGAAAGCTTTAGGCTGCGGTAGTGATGGTATTCGCCTTCAATGCTTGCAAACAACGCTTCTGCACCTGCTTTGCGTACACATGCTTTATCTTGTGCAGGTTTATCGAGCTTATTGTAGGCCGTCAAAATACCCTGAAATCGTGTATCCACATCCTTCAAAACGCCCGCATCACGTCCAAGCAGCAAACCACGGTGGGCCGCACATACAGACTGTCCCGGATCTTTGCCATGCAATGCCTGGGCAAGTTTCTCGAAATGTGCTGTTGCATCGGCTGCACGTCCCGCACGGGCAAGGACTTCACCCAAGCGCCAAGAGACCGAGGCGGTGTCATCCTGATTCGGGAGGTCTTTGATATAGGTTTCAAAGTTTGCAATGGCCTGGGCATACTGTCCAAGTCCCTCACGATAAAGACCCGCATTGTACAAGGCATCGCCGCGTTGTTTCGCTTGAGGGAAATCTTTCGCGTAGGTCTCATACAAAACGGCTGCCCGTTCAAATCCACCGGTACGCTGATAAAAACCGGCGGTCATAAACAAAAGCGGCTCACGCAAAGCATCGGCTTCAGGCAATTTCGCACCTTCGATCTCTTCGCCCTCCACGGCGACTGGCTTCTTGTAGTTTGCAAATGCTTTCAAGCTGCGTTCGGCGTTCTCAATGGCATTGCCGAACTTCCCAGCCTTATCGAAATAGACAACGCTGTTGTAAAGTGCCACCAAACGGAATTTACTCTCAGGAAATTGGTCAACAAACGTGGTGTATTTTTGAGCAATTTCCAGCGGTGTATCGCTCTTCTCCGCCACATCATGCACGATATTGAAGCTTGAGCCTTCGATAAATTCACCGATTCGCTTTGCAAATGTGGCATCGGCCATCAGCTGTTTATGTTCACGGAATTTGCGTGCCCATTGATTGAGCTGCGCCCAGTCCTTGCGAACATTAAACGACTCGATAATAAATTCTGCACCCAAACGCGCAAGCTTGTCGGTGGGCCAGCGTTCAATAAGCTCGCCAAAGCGCTTGGCCGCTTCTTCAAATTGATTGTGAATATAATAAAGCCGAGCACTCTTGAATTTGACCTTCACAATCTCAGGATCTTCTTTAGCAATGCGTACAAAGATATCACATGCATTGGCGAGCTTTTGTTCAATCTCGCCCATGGGTTCAGAAGCATAAGTACGGCCTTTTTCAAGTTTATCAATGCGTTCAAGCTCTTTGAGACGTCCTTTGGCGCGGCCTGCTGTTTTAACATCAAGCTTTGAACCCACTTCTTCTTAGGCCCCCGTGGCCACTTTTTCCCATGCGAGGATTGACGTGTAGGACGCAGGTTTCGCAAACTTTTTGTCGTCGCCCAAGGCCGCTACGAGATCATATTGCTCGGCTGCCGCGGAAAATTCTTTCAGCTCAAATAAGATTTCTGCATAGAAAAATCGGAAATTGTAGCTGTTGTCGCTGGTTGGAAACCGCTTCAAGTAGTCGGCATATAAATCGCGGGCCAACTTATAGGTTGTCGCCAATTTGGTAGTTTGGGCGGCACGGTGTTGATCTGTGACCAATTCGGCCATCTTCATTTCCACCATGGCAAAGGCTTCATTGAGCACGGTTTCATTGGTCGCATTGCGCGTGGCCCAAACACCTTGAGGCGCGTAGAGATCAACCAAGCGTTTGGCTTCCAAACGAACTTCGGCATTGCGGCCCAAATGCGCGTAGGCCTCCACAATCGAAGCCTGATTCAACGGCGCCGAGCCGGCATAGGGATAGCGCTTGTTCATTTCCTGACGTGTTTTGATTTCAAGCGGAAATTTTCCATCGCGCTGATAAAGTTCGGCCAAGCTCAGATAATAGCGATACGCATCTTTAGGGCCCAATTGTGCTTGGTAGTAATCAAACGGTTCATCCAAACCATCGATGGCGGCGTACACGCGCACCATGTCACGCAGGGCTTCGCCACGCAGCTGCATACGTCCTGCTTGCTCCATGCCCACACGCTGTTCTTTATCTTGTTCGTTGGCGTAAGAAACGACACGTTTAAAGCGCTGCAGCGACGATTCGTATTCTTGCAGATTGTAATCGCACCACGCGAGTTTGTAGAGCGCATAGGCATAAATGCGTGGACGATTGGTTTTGGCCGCTTCGCTGTAGGCCTGCACGGCTTCTGGCAACTTGTTGTTGTCAAAGAAATGCTCACCAAGCTGTAACCAGCCATCGGGCGCAAAGTTGGACTCGGGATAGCGTTTGAGCAATTTCCAATACAAGCTCACGCCCTGATGGGCATCGCCGCTTTCATACAAGGCACTACCAAGATTGTACAGAACTTCATCGCTACGCGGATATCGTGGATAATCTGTTAGAATACCGCGATAAATGCTCAATGCATCCTCGCGAAATATTTTTCCGCTGTCTTGCAAGCTCAAACTAGCAAGCGTTGGCGCATCGCCCGTGGAACCTGATTGATGCCAGGCCTCCATGGCTTTATCCAAAAGACCGCCCGCCGCAAGTTCTGCATACTTGGCTTTGGCCCAATACAATTCAGCCAAACGGAATTTCACATCCGCCTGCTGCTCCCCCGCCGGAATGGTCGGCAAAAGTCGCATGAGCTTGCCAATGGCCTCATCACGTTTTTCCTGAGCTCGGGTGCCAAGATCAAGCTCGGCACCAGGCTTTGCCCAGTCAAAACGTGCAGCACTTTTGCGGTCTTCCTCTTTTGCTTTTTTCGCCGCACTTGCAACGGAGCCTGATGCAAGCACCACAAGCGAGACAAGAGCACATCGCGTAAACTTTACACCCACGTCAGCCTCACTTGCACTCGGTACGGAGCGCGTGTCTGTAATAACCGATTTCGTCTTTCCAAAATTCTTTTTGGAAGTTCCAGTGCTGCCATTGGTCGGTTGGGATCTCAGGTCTTGGCAAACGTGCGCGCTGCCCCATGGCAATTTCGCGGCCTTGCTCAAGCCACTTGCGTTCTGCATCGGCAACTTCGAAATCAAGAATGTTCACTTGATTGCTGAAGTTTTGAAGTTGCGCGGCCAATTGCGCCAAACGGGTTTTACTCCAAGAACCCACGGCGGTTTTCAATTGATCGCCTTGCGCTGTCATAATGAGCGCAAGATCGTTTTTCAAATCACTTCCCTGCCATACGGCGATATCGCGTACTTTGGATTCTTCCCAAGCCAAATGACTTAGCATGTGATGGAAATCAGCAAAGTGACGGGTTCGTCGCACTTCACGCACCAATTCCAAGGGTATTTCACGTTGCGTCTCGGCGGTTAACACCGTGTAAAATACGCTGGGGTCCTGATTTTTCGCCAGAAATGCCTGAAGCTGTTGCTCCATGGTTCCATACAATTCTTGATAACGCAGCACGGAGGCACGCACACGATCCCACTGGCAATTCACAAAATAGGTGGTGCCCTGCAACACGTACGCTTCAGGAATATGGCGTTTGCTAAAATAGGGTGACGAAATACTTTGTATTTGTCCGAGCGCCGCGCCATAATTTTCCATCTGAAAATAGGCCCAAGCCGAATCAAACAGTGCATTAAACCATGGCTCAGACAAACGGGCCACTTTGCCAAACGCCTGGGTCGATGCCTCAAACTGCCCCGCACCATACAACACGCGGCCCAATGCCAAATGCGCAAGATTGAGGACTTCTTGCTGCTCTGCAGTTGCATGGGCTGGATCAATCGACTTCACTGCTTCTCTGAAACGTGCAAGCGCAGCATCATCCTGACCGCGTTTTGAATACACAAGCCCAAGAAAATACTGTGCTTTAGGATAAAGAATACTGCTGCCATCCACTGCTTTCAAAAAGGTTTCGGCATCGGATAACTTGTTTTTTTGAACCGATAATTCCCCTAGCAAAAAGTTAATCTGTGCAACTTTGGCCGGCTCTAGTTTTCCAAAAGCTTGGCTATCAAGATATTCGCTGAACAGACTTGGCACGATCAAGTGATCGTGAAGCTCTGCCTGAATGTCCAAAAGCCCTTGTGCGGCATTCAAGTAAAAACGATTGCGCTTACCCGATTTAAAAACATCGGTGTAATAAAAAAGTGCGGGGACATAGAGGCCCATTTTACGAAGGGATTCCGCAAGATAAATCTCCGATTCATCACGCACCTGCGGATCACCATCAGCCCGCAAAACATCATAAAAACTGTAGGCTGCCTGCTCATAATTGCCGTCACGATAAAGGCGCAGGCCTTCTTGTAACGATTGCGCATGGGCTGAACCCACCACGCCCAGCAGAGCGATAGTCACAACGAAAAAATGGCGTCGCATCATGCCCCTCATGTTTTCCCCTAAATCAGGACGCTAAAGCCGAAAATGAACATGATATTGTTGCGTATCTCTGTGGTTGTATTGGTATCTGTACTGCCCACCCCCACTTTGCGATCTGCATAGACGAAGTCACGTACTTCGAGCTTAAGCCCAAACATCTTGCTAAAATAGAAGCGCATACCACCGCCGAGACTTCCCGCAACTTTCCACTCATCGGAAAAGTCAGCAGGCGATCGCAAACCACGTCCTGCGCCAACCAATCCCGAACAACCCCGTGAATTGGCCACACATGTTTCTTTGGTTTGCGCCATACCTGCACCTGCAGTGACATACGCGTCGTAATCGATGAGGGTATTGTAGCCCAAGAAGCTAAAACGAAATTTGCCGTACAAAGCCGAGAGCTGCAAATTCAACCCACCGAAATAGGTCATCTGCTTGAGACTCACTTCATCAGGGTGCAGGCCCTCTTCGCTGAAGAGATCTTCAACGGTGCTTGAGTAGTAAGAATACATTCCCTTGGGGATGCTACTTACAAGTTCAATCGCCAAGTTTTCTCGAAAGTGATACGCAGCCGAGAGGCCACCGCCCACAAAACCCACAAACTTAGGGTTCATGGAACCGAAAAACATCGGTGTGAGCTCAAACTTGCCTTTTTTGGAGTAGGCACGTTTCTGAACAACGTACGCAGATTCATCGCCACTGTACACCGAGCGCTCGGATTTATCATCCGCCGCCACCGCCGGCAGTGCGCTTAGTGTAAGAAGTAGCCCAAGTCCCCAATGTGTAAAGCGCATGGAATACCCCACTAAAACAGCATCGAAAGGCCACCTTGGCCAAAGTAGTATGACGAAAAGATCGACGACGCGCTGTTGTCACCCTTGAAATTAAACGTGTCGCGAAACCCCATGTAGCGAAATTCACCCTTAAGCGCGATACGCTCGGTGATAAAAACCTTGAGTCCCGCCCCTGCCGTAAGATGCGCTTTGGCACCCCCAAACATGCCACCGTCAAAAGCACTACCGCCATTGAGTGTATAATTGGAGTCCCCATTGCGCGTTGCCGTCACCGTACGGGTGCCGTTCACGCCACCGCCCAACAAGGTGTAGATCTGAAGACTTACCGCCATCTCACTCACGATGTTGATTTTTCCGTAGAGAGGCGCCCATATGAGGTAAGCATCGGCTGTCCCGGTGATCTGTTTGGCGTCAGGCAAGTTCGGCGACACATTGCTACCGCAATCCGTGCAATTCACCACTTTACGACCAATCACACCGCCGCTGGATGTCACCAAACTGTTGAGCGTTCCATGCAAGTAACCGATGGATCCGCCAAGCGCGAGTGAACCCCACAGGTAATGATTGACATCGACCACCCCGCCCATGTGCGACGAATACTTGTCGGTCACACTCCCGGAGAACATCATGCCAATTTCAGTTTTGCCCCGCAGAGGATGGGCTTCACCTAACAACATAGGAACTTTGGTGAAGTCTTTGTCCTCAAACGGATCGAGGCGGTAACTTGGACCTGCTGCGTGCGCAGGCGCGGCCAACGCACCCACCAGCGCACCCACCAGTGCAATAAAAAGTACGTTTCGTTTCAGTCCTTGAAGCACGCCATGCCTCCCAATCGATCGCCCATCGTGGTTCTATCACATACATCTAGGCCGTTTCAATCCACGATTTTGACGATGCGCGTTGCAAGATCATGTTCCATGATCACAGCAACGTGGTAATCAGTGCTTATGTCTACCGCACGCAACTACAAGATCGAGATCAGTGGATTGCACGTACTCAACGCACGCATCGGCGTTTATGAACGCGAACGTGCTTTACCACAACGCCTTATCGTTGACATCACGCTAAATATCTCGCGATCTGATCTATGCGACGAGCTCACAAGCACCATTAACTACTCGTCCGTTGTGCGGTGCATCAAAAATGCATTGGAAAGTCATCATATGAACTTGCTTGAAACCGCTTGTGATGCAGTCGCTCAGGCGATTTTAGGGCAATTTAAGCCCAATGACGTCCTCGTCAAGATTCACAAACCCGGCGCAAGCGCTGAAGCCGATGTGGCCGTCGAAGTGATTCGAACGATGGCACAGGTTCCACCTCTCTGCTAAGCTACCCTCCGTGGCAACCGTACTTCTTGTTGACGATGAAGTGAATGTTCGTAAAGTCCTCGCGGCCATGCTGCAGCAGGAAGGTCATGAGACCGTTCTTGCCAGCAATGGCCACCAAGCGCTCATACGTTTGGCACAAGGGGACATCGATGTATTAATTACTGATCTGCGCATGCCAGGCATGAGTGGTTTGGATTTGCTGCGCGAAGTGCACGAAAAAGATCCTGAGCTTCCGGTGATTGTGATCACCGCCCACGGTAGCGTCGAAACGGCGGTGGTCGCACTCAAAAATGGTGCATTCGACTATATTACCAAGCCGTTTGAGAAACATGACTTGGCCACGGCTGTTCGCAAAGCAGCAGGTGTGCGTCAAGCCGAAGATGCACAAGCCCCCATCGGCAACAAAACCAATCGCCGCTTGGTGGGAAACTCCGACGCCATACGCCACCTTCACGATGTTCTCGATCGTGTGGCTAACACGCCATCCACGGTGTTGATCAGCGGTGAGTCGGGGACGGGCAAAGAATTGGTCGCAACAGCACTTCACTATGGAAGCAACCGCTGCAACAAAGCATTTATCAAAGTGAATTGCGCTGCCATTCCCAAAGACCTGCTTGAAAGCGAATTTTTCGGACATGAAGAAGGTGCGTTTACGGGTGCCATCAACAGCAAACCCGGGCGCTTTGAATTGGCCGATGGCGGCACGCCTTTTCTTGACGAGATCGGCGAGATCCCACTTTCGACGCAGGTCAAGTTACTGCGCGCACTGCAAGAGTCGGAATTTGAACGCGTCGGCGGTATCAAAACCATTCATGTCGATATTCGCGTGGTGGCCGCCACCAATCGCAATCTGATCGCCGAAGTGGCCAAAGGAAATTTTCGCGAAGATCTATTTTATCGACTCAATGTCGTGCCCATTCATTTGCCGCCCTTGCGTGAACGCCGCGAAGATATCGCCGAACTCGCACAGCTTTTTGTGGATAAATACAATGCGCGGCTTAATCGTTCGATACGAGGCATCGACGCCAAAGCGTTGGTCAAATTGAGCGATTATTCATGGCCTGGCAACATCCGGGAATTGGAAAATGTCATTGAGCGTACTTTATTGTTCACCGATGGCGATATGATCACGCAAGACAATCTCCCTGCTGAAATCGCCATGCCCCAGAGTGAACCGTCATGCATCCTGGGCACACGTAAGTCGGAGACAAGCACACCCATGCGCGACATCGTACGCGCTGCCACCGAAGAATTAGAAAAAGACCTGATTGTACGCGCTCTGGAGCAAACCAGCGGGAATGTCACGCGCGCGTCACATTTATTACAAATAAGTCGCAAGGGATTGCAAAATAAGATGAAAGAACTTGGATTGCGCGAGCCCGACCCCGAAAACTGAAGTATACTTTTAAACCGGCTTCACCATGAAAAAGTGAAAATGGTCAGATTTCTTAGGTACGTTCTTTCTAAATTTAATGGAGAGTAAGATGCAACGTCAACAATCTGTCCTTGTTGTGTGCGCGTTTTTACTTGTTCATTCTCTAGCTGGATGTGGTGACATCGGAGGATCTTCTTTAGGATCCATCGACAACACTTCAGACTCAAACAGCGAGGAATACCAAACCCTCAATTACCAGTGTGCCACCGAAGATATGTTACCTAGCTCGCACATTACCCGCAGTATTGCTGGAGGGCGTCAGGTCGCAACCAAGGGCATCGCCAGGATGGTGACCATCCTGATGAATTTTCAAGATGCCAAAGCATCAGACATGTTTACGAAAGCAACGATGTCGAAAACGCTGTCTGAAGTTCGTGCCTATTACAACACAGAAAGCAAAGGGCAGTTCAAGATCAACAATGACCTCAACGGTGACACGGTCGATGATATTTACACCGTGAATATCGCAGCCAACATCGGCGGTGGCTGCTTTAATGTTCCGATGGATTTTGACGGCTGGACAAAACAAGCAATCACCGCGCTCACTGCATTGGGCGTCGACGTCAACGGCGTGCATTTGTACATGCAACTCCCTCAGATCAAAACATGCCCCTATTTCTGGGGCATGGGCAGCGTCGATGGACGTTGGATGTGGCTCAACTACCCACTCACGTCCATCTTAGCCCATGAATTCGGGCACAACCTCGGTATGAATCACGCCAATACCGATCCTGAAAATGACAACACGTCTAAGGAATATGGCGATGCTTCCGATATCATGGGACAGGGTAATTTGATCAGCTTTAATGCGGTCAATCTTAATTACCTGGGCTGGATGAGCAATTGTCCCAATTGTATCAAGCCTCTCGCCAACGATACATCGATGACATTGTCACCGATCAAATTGGCGCTTGAGAATACCCACCAGGTGATTGCGGTATTTGATGATGCAACCAACACCGACAAACAGTATTTTCTGTCCAACCGCGCAAAGACCTATGAAGATTTTGGGTCGCGTTTTGCCAACGGAATTAGCGTTCATTATGGTTTTCGAAGCCGGTCAGGGAGCAGATATATTGGCACGCTCACCCCCGGCGTCGCATTCACCATTCCCAACACATCCTTTGTCGTCAAACATGTGAGCAATGGAACCGAACCTGGTGATGTCGTGGTCTCACGCGGCACACCGACCACGCCTCCTCCTCCTCCACCACCCCTGGTGACCTGGCCTGTGGATTGCACAAATACCACCCACCGCAACAATACACCCTTTGCAGGAGGCGATGGCAGCACGACCATGCCCTATGTGATCTGTACACCAACCCAATGGAATGCCATCGCAGCCAACAGTGCCACATTCACCAAAACATTCATGCTGGGTAACAGCATCAATTTTTCAGGCAGTGCAGTCACCCCCATTGGCACCACAACCCTGCCTTTTGGAGGCATATTAAACGGTAACAATTACACGTTATCCAATATTAACATCCTATCAACCAACACCAATGCCGTAGGCCTATTTGCCAATACCAGCAACGCCCTCTTGAATGGATTTACGTTGGATAACCTCATCATCACAGGCAATGGTATTGCCACCGGCGGTGTGATCGGAACAGGAATCAACACCACAATCCAACATGTGCGGATCACGCAAGCCCGTATCACGGGAGACGTCGTTGTAGGTGGCATTGCAGGCACACTCAACAACAGTATCCTTTCTGAATCAACTCTAAGCGGTACGCTCTATCACGGCGGTACAGCGAATGGTGTCGGTGGTATGATCGGCGTCATGACAGGAGGCATTCTCTCTAACTGCGCTGTTAATCCACTGACCATCAGCACCACCACCGTGAACCCAAGTGGGATTAGCAACGTGGGCGGCCTCGTCGGCATGGTCACTGCCCATGCAGATATCAACAATGCATACGCCCGTGGCGCGATCACCTATTCAGCAACCGCTATAGTAAGCAACATCGGTGGTCTCGTAGGCCTATTGCAAGATAGCCGTCTGGCAGACGTGTTTGCCTATATGAAGATGACCATGCCACTGAACCCATCCATCGGCGGCGCCGTAGGCGCAGTCGCTGGTACAATTACAAAAACAGGGATCCGATGGAATATGGCATATAGCCGGGTATCAACCAGCGCGATCGGTGCCAATGCCACAACCAGACATATTATCAGCGCCACCTATTGGCGCAACAACGTAGGATACGACACAACGCTGTGGGATCTGCGTGATGGGATGCTGCCGCGATTGTTTATTGAGAATTAAATTTGAACAACCTGGATCCCCGCATTCGCGGGAATCCAGACCCTCGAACTACTTCATTGTAAAAAAGAACGTAGCACCGCGATCGATCTGGGCATCGACCCAGATACGACCGCCATGGCGCGCAATAATCCGGCTCACCATAGCGAGCCCAATGCCCGTGCCTGAGAATTGCTTTTCAGAATGAAGACGTTGAAATGGTTCAAAGATCCTATTGGCATAGGCCATATCCAATCCAGCACCATTGTCGCGAACAAAGAAAATCGTTTCACCTTCCCGATGATCCATACCAACTTCAATCATCGCATTTGATTTCTGCGATGTAAATTTCCATGCATTGCTCAGAAGATTATCCAACATAATAGAAAAAAGATTCGGATCTGCATCCACAAAGAGATCCTCAGCGATCTTGACTTCAACCTTTCGTTTGGGTTCCCGCTCTTCAAATTCTCTCAAAATCTTCCGTGCGAGCACTGTCATATTGATCCGTTCACGCGACAACGAAACACGTACGCATTGTGAAAACCTTAACAGATCATCAATAAGAAGTCCCATGCGTTGCGTGCCAGACTCTATCCGCTGAAGATAGCCACATCCCTGTTCATCAATCTGACTGGCATATTCATTGCGTAATATATTGCTGAATCCTGAAATTGTCCGAAGAGGCGCCCGAAGGTCATGTGAAACAGAATAACTGAATGCTTCCAATTCATGATAAGCACGTTTAAGATCCTCGGCCCATTGACGTCGCTGACGCGCAAGTTCCAAATGGGATTGGACACGCGCAAAAAGCTCGCGGGAAGAAAATGGTTTGATGATATAGTCATCCGCCGAAGTTTCGAGGCCTTCGAGAACCGTCTCCTCGCCTGCGCGCGCAGACAACAATATGATAGGAAGCTGACTCGTCCTTGGGTCTTCACGCAGCGAACGCAAAAGTCCGAATCCATCCAATTTTGGCATCATCACATCACTTAACACCAGATCGGGTGGGTTATTAAAAATTGAAATAAGTGCAGCTTCGCCATCTTCGGCCACATCCACATGCCAACGTGTGGAAAGAAGTCGACACAAATAGTTGCGCATGTCAGCGTTGTCATCGACCACAAGAACACGACCGCGTTTTTCGTCGGATCTTACTTCAGTTTTTTCATCAAAAAGGACATGCTGATTTTTCTCGGGCGGAAGAGTCATATCAGATTGAGTTCCATCACCCCATTGTGATGCTTCAAGAACATAGGATGCCGCCGTATTTGTAACATTCGCAGTAACAGCACGATCGGGTTGACTATGTTCCTCAATGTATGAATTCATCCTAGGAATAGACACAGTAAATGTGCTGCCTTCGCCCTCAATACTCGAAACGCGTATCTCTCCTTCATGATGTTTTACAAATTCATACACCAACGAAAGTCCTATCCCCGTTCCTTCGAAGCTACGCCCAGTCGCGTTTTCGACACGATGAAAACGTTCAAAAATATGTGGCAATTCATGAGACGGTATCCCGATCCCACTATCACGCACCGTGAGTTCCACATGGCCATCATGTGCACGCAGAACCACTGAGATCTCACCCTTGAAAGTAAACTTGAAAGCGTTTGAAATCAGATTGAGAACAATTTTTTCCCATTTCGATGAATCAAGCCATACAGGTTCAATCGATGGACAATCGATCACAAATCGAAGTCCTGCATGCTCAATCAATGAGCGAAAAGAACTCGCCAAATCTATTGTAACAGCCGAGATGTCCGTAAGGGCAAACGCCATATGGAGACGACCCGCCTCTATACGCGAAAAATCAAGCAGGCTATTCACAAGTCGTAAAAGCCGAATCGCATTGCGGTGAACTGTTGCGAGATTTTCTCCCTGGAGTGATTTTTCCGGCTGTCCAAGGGCATCTTCAACAGGACCGAGTATCAATGTCAGTGGTGTCCGAAATTCGTGAGAAACATTGCTGAAAAAAGTTGTTTTTTCACGATCGATCTCGGCAAGTGCCTCCGCACGTTTCTTCTCGACTTCGTATGCGCGCGTATTGGCGATAGTGCTCACCAATTGTTCGGCCGTTGAACGAAAAAATCGCTGATATCTATCATCCAAGGGCCGGTGGAGACTGATACCCGCAACCATAAAAGCGTAGGGTTTCGATCGTCCTGCCAGAAATAATGGAAAAACAATGGCTCGTTCGGGACACGCGTTCTCACGATCGACAGGCAATCGGTCAAAACGTACAGAAAGATTGTCAACAATCACTTCATGCCCAGTTTGCATGGCTTGGTCAAAGGGCCAGAACGATGCGTTTGCATCATCCTGCGATGGATAGGCATCCCAACCGCTTACCGCAACACGTCGTACAGTGTCATTTTTATCATCCAGAACGTAAAGAATAACAAATGGGAGATCAGAACCGTTGGTCGAAAAAACATCGACTGCCATGGGATATATTTCGTCTTCCGATTGTGCTTTGCCTGCCTTTTCGCTCAAATCGTGCAGCATACGGATCTGACGTTCAGCCTGAACTTTCAGCGTCGTTTCTTGCACTGTGGCAAGGACACCCCCCATGTTACCTGCGTCATCAGGCACTGCGCTGAATGAAAACGTAAAATACCTTTCTTCCGCCATGTCTCCATTGGTAATGAAGAGCAGGAGGTCCTCCGTCCATGTTGCGGGACCTCCTTCTTGAATACCGCGCGCCATGGGACCCACAACATCCCAAATCTCAGACCAGACCTCTGCACCTGGCGCTCCAAGAGACGCGGGATGTTTGTCCTTCAGAATAGCGCGATATTCATCATTGTAGAGCTGAAGCAGATCGGGCCCCCACCATACGAACATGGGGAATCGATTTCTGAGCAGAACACCCAGAACGGTCTTGAGGCTCGTGGGCCATGCTTCAGTGGGGCCAAGTTTTGTTTTCGACCAATCCGTAGAGCGCATCAGTGCGCCCATCTCACCCCCGCCTGTAAACACATCTCTAGGATCCGATTCAGAATGCATCGCGTACCGTCTCTAGAAAAAAAGTTTATCTATCGTACGACGTAATAGAATCACACAAAAAGCCACTGCCCCAGGCAAAGACTGATATTCATATCAAATACTAGACAACAGTCATAAATGATTCAACTTAAAGCATGATAAATACATTAACAAATCTAATAAACGAGATGGACTATGTGCTGCTTTTCGAACTCGGCGAATCACTCCGCAAGTATGAAAACATCGATGATCTCGCCGAAGCAATCACGAAAAGGACCGCAGAGTACCTTCATGCATCGCGATGTCTCCTCAGTGAGATCGATTTGACACACAACGCATCGGTGACACGGCGAGGTTACAGCCCCAACTTCCCCCTAACGCCTGGTTCATATCCTCTTTCCAACTGGAACCCTAGCACCATAAGAGACATGACACAGGGCAAGTCAGTCATCATCTTCAATGCTGAAACAGATCCAAGAACGGCGAGCACCTTCGAAACAGCGCATCGGCCGAATGGCCTCGTTGCACTTGTGTCTATTCCACTGATGCAAGAAGGGCGATGGGTTGGTGCATTCACCGTGAGCGATCATAAACCCCGGGTGTGGACTCCTCGAGAAATCACACTCATTCAAGTCATCGCTGAAAGGGCTTGGCTATGGTACAAGCATATTGATCTCATCGACAAGCTGCGCGTTCTCAATATCGATTTGCAACAACGTGTCGAAGAACGCACCAGAGAACTTTCTCTCACCACAGAAAAAGAACGTTCACTCTTCAATGCGATCCCTGATCTCATCTTTGAACTCAGCCGAGAAGGGGTCTATTTATCTTACAAAGGAGATCTAACGAACCTGCACATCACCCCTGATTTTTTCATCGGTAAAAATATTTCTGATGTACTTCCAAAAGATGCCGGCCTGTTGGGACAAACGATGCTACAGCGTGTTCTCGCAACGCGCTCTCTCCAACAAGAAGAGTACAGCTATAGCAGCAATGGTCACGAACGGCATTACGAAATAAGAATGGTGCCCGTGGGTAAAGATCGGGCCCTCGCCCTCGTCAGGGACATCACTGAAAGTACAATCCAGAAAAATCAGCTTCGAGAAATAAACACATTGTTCAAACTCTCCCCCGATATGCTATGCACGGCAGGTCCCGACGGCCACTTCCTACGAATGAATCCATCATTTAAGATCCTTGGGTACACCGAGGAAGAACTGCGTGCACAGCCCTTCATTGCGTTTGTTCATCCAGACGACGTAAAAAAAACACTGGAGCAAACAAACAAATTAAGACAAGGGTTCCCCACCAGTTATTTCGAAAACCGTTATCGTTGCAAAGATGGATCGTACCGATGGCTCGCATGGACCTCAATTTCCGACGAACATGGGACACTCTACGCGATCGCCCGTGACATGACACAACGAAAATTTGAAGAAGAACGATACCGCAATATCATTGAAAATGTTCCTGCGGCCATTTGGGATGAAGATTTAACCAGCATAACACACACCCTTGATCGCCTAAAAAACGATGGTGTGACAGATATTCGAACGTATTTGATTGCACGTCCAGATCTTCTTGATTCGCTTCTTCATCAGATGAAAATTATTGACGTGAACACCCCCAGTTTAAAGATGTTTCAAGCAGAGACAAAAGATCAATTCATTGCATTCATTCACGATATTTTCCTCCAACAAACACGCGCACTGTTTATAGAAAAGTGTGTGTGCCTCGTAAATCATCAATCCCAATACTCTAGCACATTGGCGACAAAAACACTGCAAGGCACACCGCTCAAACTGATGGCCTTTATCGCATTCATCAATGAAGGTGCGAAAACAAGAGGTATCATCACAATGATGGATATCACCGCCCGTGAACTTTTACGTTCCAATCAAGAATTGCAACGGTTTGCCCATGTTGCATCCCATGAGCTACGCGCACCATTGCGGGCCATCGATCATCTCACAACATGGCTAGAAGAAGATCTCAATGAAATCCTCACTCCCAAGACACGTGAAAAAATGAAGATCCTGCGCCAACGTGTTGACCGAATGAATCATTTGATTACCGACTTACTGGAATATGCGAGCATCAGTAACGATGTTCAGCACACAGAAGAGATTGTTGATGTGAACAGGCTCATTTCGGAAGCGATCAATTTGTCCAACATACCTCAAGGCTTTGTCGTTGAAACGAAATGCAATATCCCCCCCATCAAAACAGCACAACTTCCACTCAAGCGTGCCTTCATGAACTTGATTAGCAATGCAATCAAACATCACGATAAAAAAAAAGGACACATCGTGATTTCCGCACAAAACAAAGGCAAAGAGATTGAGTTTTGTATTTCAGACGATGGCCCCGGCATTCCAGCCAAGTTCCATACGAAAGTCTTTGAGATGTTTCAAATGATCAAGCCGCGAGACAAAACAGAGGGAAGCGGTATAGGTCTTGCACTTGTCAAAAGCATGGTGAATGACATGGGTGGTTCCATCATGGTAGAATCACATGGCCGCGGCACAACATTTCGATTTACTTTGCCCAACCACGTGGAACATCCCACTGAGCTCATATTACATTAGGGTATGTCATCATTTACCAACGTTAGAATGGCTTAAAACGTTCCTACAAAATCTAAATATTTCCACCACGCAAGCGAAATCACAAAAACGAAAATAACCAACACAATCCAAAAACCGCGCCTGGGCATGCGTGTGACATGTTCTTCAGACACTTCATCATCTGCTAACTCTCCAGATGCATTCACAATATTTGTAGTATGAAGCGCTTTAAACGGGATCCCTGGCACAACCCCAGGAGCACCATGGGTCGCGTCCATAGGGATCGCCTGCTTTTCATCCAAGGCGCCGATGGCCTCAAATTCTTCTTCAATCAGCCGAATAAATTCAGGATTTTCTTTTTCAGGCATCACTTCGATCCCCCTATTTCCATGGTAAATTCTGCCACAACCATCCCCGGCTTTTGCGGAAATTTCCACGCCCCCACCACAGCAAGAACACATTCACGTGCAGCAGAATCAACCGGCCAGTCACTGCGTATTTCAACTTTTGTGACATCCCCCAAAGCTGAGATCATCCATTGTAAAACGATGCGACCCGATTTTTTTTCACGGGCAACACACGCATCAAGATCATGCCTATTAAATTCCAAAACATGCTGAATTTCTTTGTATGATAAGGCACCGTACACGATACGATGAAGCATCATCGGCAGAGCATGGTTCGTGGATGAAAACGATCCTGTGGATAACAGCAATTGCGCAAAACGGCCTTCTTGTTCCGGGAACCAGGGCACAGGTACAGGGAGAGACGCCCCTAACATCATAAGAAAAACAACACCATGCACAACAAGTGAAAGCCCCACTGCTGCGATTGCAGCCCTATCCCACGCAACAGATCTTGCGGATTTATCAATATACGCATCCGACACCATACGAAGTGTAAACGTCGCGCCTGACCACGCAATACGTACACGAGTGGTCGGATTGATCTCGATCCGCCATGCATCTTCAAAATCATTTTCTATCGAAGCAAAGCCAGATGCAACGGCCTCTTCAAGGCTGTAGGTTGCACCTTGAACCACAACCTCACCCGTCATGCCCACAGCAACACATGCAAAAGGTCGGCCATCCACAAAACGCACCAAAGGAAATGGACACACCGGCAACCCGCCGCACGCAAGCCCTATGTCATCATCACCCCGATCGCCAATCCATAGGCCATGAGGCGATTTCAAATGCTCCACACGTAACAATTCGTTGCCATTGAGATAACACATTTCAAGCAACGTGAGATCTTCATCGTTTTCGTCGACCTCTAAAACAGGCATCACATCATCCTGTTCTATTTCTTCCGAACGAAGAGTCGCATACTCGGAAACAAAAAGTTTCACGCCCCCCAATCGGATCGCATCGTGGGCATTGAGCATGCCATGCCATGCACGTCGACCATTCACCTCGATATCACCACCCCCGGAACAATCTAAAAATTCGATGCCACCATCGGTGGCCGTAAGTTGCAAATGAACAGGTTGCACACCATGATCTTCGATGATGCAATCACAACTTGGTCCAGAGCCAATCGTCACCACATCCGAGATATGCAAAGAAAAAGATCGGTGTTCGGTAGAACACCCTGGACGAACAATATCGAGAGTAAGCCTTACGGCCATTTTGAGACCGCTTTCATACTTCGTTGACTATTCGATCGATTGCCATGAACTATTATCGCAACAATGGCCCAAACCGCGAAATTTTGTTAAGACTATGATATTATGTTGTTGATTACTTTCCTTATTATGACCGCCTCAGAGCCCCAATCTGATTTACCCTACACGCATGTCACGCTCCATACCGACCACGGTTCCGTCATGGTCGATGCGCAGGTGGCAAACGATGTGCCCAGCTGGTCCAAAGGCCTCATGTATCGGACCCATATGCCCCCCCAAGAAGGCATGCTCTTTGTGTTTCCCCGTGAAGAAAAACGAAGTTTTTGGATGCGTAATACACCGCTCGAACTGGATATTATTTTTATAGGCAATGACCATACGGTGGTGGGCATCGTTGAACGTGCTACCCCCAACAGCACCCACAATCGAAGTGTTGATGCCTTATCGCGCTACGTGCTCGAAACCCATGGTGGATTTTCGCGCAAACATGGCATTCGCAGAGGAGCACGTGTTTCATGGATATTACCCAAGCCATGAACCGACGATTCTTGATGGCCATCGCTGCACTTGCAGTTTTTTCGTTGGTGCTTTGCGTCATCCCTCTCTTTCATCTTCTAGGTTATGAGTACGCACAAGCCATCCTCATATTTTCCATGCCATGGGCGCTGGCTCTTGCAACACAAAACATCCCCATTAAAACCGCTTTTCTTCAATCCCTTGCACTGCTCATTTTCCCGCTCATCGCCGCACTTATCAACGCGGTTCGTGTACAAAACTGCAATATCGCCACAGGACTTGGCCTCTATGCATTATTGCCAGTCATCGGCGTTTGCTACGCAACATCGTTTGGCGTCTTGCTCACCATTTTAAAAAGACAAAGCAATATCCGACGTGCTGGACTTTGGGCGGTTGGGATCGCTCTTGCCCATGCATGTTTCAGTGCATGGCGATTTTATCATGAACCCCCTATTTTCGTTTTTGACCATTTTTGGGGATATATCCCCGGCGCCATCTACGACGAAGCCTTAGGACTCGATCGACGCCTTCTTATCTTTCGACTCGCCACCCTTGGCCGCACGATGATGATCCTTTCCATCACGATGCTTTTGGCCCAAAGACATCGCCATCGCATCATTGGGATATTGATCTGTCTTGGGGTATTTTTTGCCGTCGATCCAATGCTAGGTTCACGTTTTGGATATCGGATCACACGAGTAGAAATTCAAACGGCATTGCCCACCGTCATTACACGCCCAGGCCTTGTGATTCATCTTCCCAAAAAAATACCGCTCGATCTTCAAGAACGCATCGCCGATGATCATGCGTATCGCTTGGCTCAAATTCAAGAACATCTTCAAGTGACGAAGACACCGACCATCCACAGCTACATGTATTCCAATGCTCAAGAAAAAGGTCGTCTCATGGGCGGCCATCATGTGATGTTTGCAAAACCATGGCATGCAGAAATTCACATCCATGGGGTCCATTCACCCCACGATGTCATGGCCCATGAAATGGTGCATGCGGTGGCCGCATCGTTTGGAAGCCGATTGTTGGGTGTGAGTGCACGCTATGAGCTTGGCATCAACATGGGGTTGGTCGAAGGTCTCGCAACCGCATTGAGTCCTGAGCGTGGAGATCTTGATTTGCATCACTGGGCGAGGGTGTTGATGGCATCTCCTCAAAAATCCAATGTTAAACGAATCATGTCAAGTGTCGCATTTTGGCAAGAAGCCCCTGGACAAGCTTACACAGCTGCTGGGTCATTTATTCGCTTTCTTCTGGATACACGAGGCCCAGAAGCACTCAAAGCCGCATATCGCAATGGAAGACTTGATGCGGCCTATGGGACATCGCTTGATACCTTGATTCAAAACTGGTTGCAGTTTCTTGAAACCATTCCCCTGGAAAAAACAAGTGTCGCTTTGGGGCATGACAGATTTCGTCATCCGAGTATTTTCAAAAAAACATGTGCCCGAGAAGTGGCGCTTTTACGCGAAGAAGCACGCCGTGCATCGCCCGCCCATGCCGTCGTTTTATTGGAAAGTGTTTGCAAACATCTCCCTGAAAGTGTTGATGCAAAAATAGATCTTGCGCTCGCCAAATTACGTGCGGGCCATGATATGGCGTTTATTGCCAATGCAGAACACTTGTGTGGCGATAACACCATGCATCCCACCCAAGCCATGCGATTGCATGATGCGTTGCTCAATATTTTTTGGTTGAAAGGCGATTTTTCACGTGCCCAACAAGAGCTTCAATGGCTCAGTGAAAATGCAGCAACGCTTGCAGACAAACGACGGCGTAAAGCACAAACTTGGGCACTTAACCTAAAACAGTCTTCGCTCAGTATGGCTTTGGGGCGATATCTCACCCAATCGACAAATACGAAAGAAGGCGAAGAGAACTTGATGCTTGCAAAAAAAACGTATCCTCATGACGTCACGGTGGATTATTTGATCGGGCGTTTTTTCGTAAATCATCACCAAGCACAAAAGAGCCTCGAATACCTCATACGTGCTGAAAAGCATCCTTTTAAGCCTTTTGCCTTTGAAGCAATGGCTTTGCTTGGTGATCAATATGGATTATTGAAACGATATCATGAGGCAGAAGAAACATATCTTCGGGCCGCAACTATCAGCCCGTCATCAGGTCCCCATGCCCATATGATGGACCAGGTCGCACGCATGCGATGGTATGAAGAACGATAAGAATAGGTGTTCTATTGTAGGGGCGCTTCGCGAAGCGCCCTTGCGGTTTTTGAATCAAAAATTTTAACGGGCGGTTCACGAACCGCCCCTACAAAAAGACAAAGACAGCGTTAAGGCGTTTTCACTTCAGCCTTCATCACAACTGCCCGGCCCACGAGCGCCACACCTGCAACAAATGCACCTGAACCACATTCAAATTCTTTGTCACTCACAAATGATTTATTTTTGTAATTGGACCTGATCTCCACAATCGCATTCGCACCTTTTTGAGCCGCTTTTCTTTGAAGATCAATCAATGCACTCAAAAATACCCATTGGCAGGCATCTTCATCGCTTTTATTGGCCGCGTTTGTTTTTTTATTTGTTTTTAAAACACCAAGATCTGTTTCAAATGCAATCTTCGCATCGCCGAAATAAAACTTAATATTCGGATCCAATTTTTCTTTGGCATCAATAGAGTCTAAGACCACCGAAATAGGATAATGTCCGATATCGTTGCGCGCCTGCGCCGGTGAAACCACACACAACAATGCGCCAACAACAAAACCTGCGAGAAATTTATTTTTCATGAGAGGAGTATGCCAGAGCAACATAATTTGTCGCAAGGTCTACCCTAGAAGACTATGATGGATCTCATGTTCACGCGTCCATCCAAAACTTCTTTTCTGCTATCCGTTATCACAACCGCATTCCTCTCCGCCTGCCAAAGCACCCCCGACAACACCCGTTGCCCAGCCGGTGTGCTTTGTATTGACAATGCAAATCTCGTCCCATGCAATTCAGACAGTGACTGCACACCGAACATTTGCTCCACCGAAGGTGCGCTCAACGGTTATTGCGACAATGGACAATTGTCTGATTTGGATCATGACAATATCTTCGACAGATACGACAATTGCACAAATTGCGACACGTGCGCCAACACAGACCAAGCCAATCACGATACCGATGAACTCGGCGATGTGTGCGATTCGGATGATGACGACGATGGGGTTTCCGATACGACAGACAACTGCCCACTCATCGAAAATCCAAACCAAGAGGACAACGATGGGGATGACTTAGGAGATGTTTGCGATCCGGATGATGACAACGATAGTGTTCTTGATGGAAACGATAATTGTCCACTCATCGCAAATACCAATCAGCTCAATACCGACCTAGATACCCAAGGTGACGTTTGCGATCCCGATGACGATAACGATTTGATTTCCGATGGAAGCGATAATTGTTCACTTCTCTCAAACCATGATCAAACCAATACCGATAGCGATGCATTCGGCGATGCATGCGACACCGATATCGATGGGGATGAGGATCTCAACAGTGCAGACAATTGCCTGCTCATCGTAAACGCCGATCAAGCCGATGTTGACGAAGATCTCATCGGCGATCTCTGTGATCCTGATATCGATGGTGATGGTATTGTGAATGCTAGCGACAATTGCCCATCGTTAAGAAATTTTGACCAGAAAGACTTCGACCATGATAGCGATGGTGATGCGTGCGATCCCGATGACGACGGTGACAGTGTTCTCGATTCAATCGACAATTGCTTGCTTGTTGCCAATCCCATCATTTCCCCTGCAATAACGCAAAATGTCACCGACTGCCTGGATACCGACTTCGATGGCATCAAAAACGTCCTCGACAATTGTTCGATTCAATCCAACACACTTCAAACAGATACCGATATCGATGGCATCGGCGATGCATGCGATATTAAAAAAGTAGCAGCAGGTGCTTACCACGCCTGCGCCTTGCTCTTTGATGGCCGCGTCAAATGCTGGGGATGGAACGGTTATGGCCAACTGGGATTGGGAGATGCCAGTAACCGCGGTGCGACTTCAGGAAGCGTGGGCATGGGTTTATCATTCGTCAATATAGGAGCACCCGTTCGAGATATCGCTACTGGGAGCCTCAATACGTGTGTTATTCTCAACGACTACAAAATAAAGTGCTGGGGCAGCAATATTTACGGGGAACTCGCTCAAACAGCAGCCAACTCTTACGGTGATAGTGCTGAGGAATCTATCGCGACACTACCTTCTGTGGAGGTTCGCGCCGATGCAAGCAATCAAACAACGTCCCATATCGCAGTTGGGATCGTTGACGCATGCGTAGTGATCAATACAGTCAGCGGTACTAACACCAACCAAAGTGGCGTCACCTGCTGGGGCCATGGTTCACAGGGCACACTCGGTAGAGAAAATCCGTCACACATTACAACCCCCATCACAACAGGGATTTCACTCAATTCCACTTCCATTTTCGATATGCACTTAGGGACACACCATGTGTGCGCTATCATCGGTCCCACAGAGGCAAAACCAATTAAATGCTGGGGATACAATCCATGGGGACAACTTGGGCTCAACAACGTCACAACACCCATAGGAGACGGACCAGGTGAGATGGGTTCCAATCTTGCATCCGTAAACCTCCGCGGAACCTCCACCAGCACAGCCACGATCATTCCCATCCAAGTCAGAACCTCCAAAACATCGAGCCACGCTGGCGAGATAACCCCAGATGGGGCCCACACCTGCACCATTTACACCGAAGGAACCGATATACGAAAACTCAAATGCTGGGGACACAATGCTTATGGGCAACTGGGCCAGAATAACAATATCTATTACGGCAATGACTCAACGACGAACATGAGCCTGTTGGCTCCCATTCAACTCACTTCAGGAACAACCGATGTTATTGACGTCGCCTTGGGAGGATCACACACATGTGCCATCTATACCGAAGACACCGATACCAGCATTCCGAAAAAACGAAAACTCAAATGCTGGGGGCGAAATGAACAGTACCAAGCAGGACACAGTGTAACCAGCACTTGTTTCGGTTTAACATCAACCGCTACGCTTTGTTCTACCTCAACATCCACAACAACCGTCGCAAACTCTCCAGAAATTATTTTATCATCAAACACAGCCATTGAGCCCCAGCAAATCACAGCTGGACGCCTATTCACCTGCGTTTTACGCAGCGATAGCAACATCAAATGCTGGGGATACAATCAGGAAGGCGAACTTTGTCGAGGAACAAACACCACATCCATCGCGCACGGCCCATCATCCCCCGTCGTCGACCTAGGCCTCCGTGAATGGCCAAACGGCACAGTGCCCAATTAAAAGAAGTCATCCCCAAGGCATGCTAAAATGTTCTCATGTTCATCACCCCATCCAAATCCTGTTTGATGGCTTTTCTACTCACCACCGCATCCCTCTCCGCCTGCCAAAGTACCCCCGACAACACCCGTTGCCCAGAGGGCGTACTTTGCATTGAAAATGCAGATCTCAAATCGTGCAATGCAGACAGTGATTGCACACCCAATATTTGTTCCACCGAAGGCGCGCTCAACGGCTACTGCGACAATGGACAATTGTCTGATTTGGATCATGACAATATCTTTGACCGATACGACAATTGCACAGGATGCGGAAATCCCGACGACTGCGCCAACACAGACCAAGCCAATCATGATACCGATGAGCTCGGCGATGTGTGCGATTTGGACGATGACGACGATGGCACTCCCGATACAACGGATAATTGCCCGATCATCGAAAATTCAAACCAATTGAATACCGACGGAGATGACGATGGCAATGTGTGTGACACGAACGATGACAACGATAGCATTCTTGATGTGAACGACAATTGTCCACTTTTAGCAAACACCAATCAGCTCAATACAGACTTAGATATCCTCGGCGATGTTTGTGATACCGATGACGATAACGATTTGATTTCCGATGGAAACGACAACTGCTCACTCATCTCAAACCATGACCAAGTGAATACCGACGGCGATGCCTTCGGCGATCCATGCGACACCGATATCGATGGTGATGAGGATCTCAACGGAGAAGACAATTGCCCACTGGTGATCAACGCCGATCAAGCCGATGTCGACAACGATCTCCTCGGCGATCTCTGTGATACCGATATCGATGGTGATGGTATTGTGAATGCAAGCGACAATTGCCCATCGTTAAGCAATTTTGACCAAAAAAACTTCGACAACGACCTCCTCGGAGATACGTGCGATGATGATGACGACGCTGACAGCGTACTCGATACAAGCGACAATTGCTTACTTGTTACCAATCCAAATCAAGGCCTCACCGACTGCCTCGATACCGACTTCGATGGCATCAAAAACGTCCTCGACAATTGCTCTATTCAATCCAACACCCTTCAAGCCGACACAGACAGCGATGGCATCGGTGATGCGTGTGATATTAAAAAAGTAACTGCCGGTGCCTACCATACCTGCGCACTTCTTTTTGATGGTCGCGTGAAATGCTGGGGATGGAACGCCTATGGACAACTGGGACTGGGTGATGCTCTCCCCCGAGGTACAACCGCAAAAACCATGGGGCTAGGACTTCCATTCGTAAATATAGGCGCACCCGTTCGCGATATCGCTGCTGGCAGTTTTAACACATGCGTCATTCTCGACGATTACAAAGTCAAGTGCTGGGGACGCGGTGAGTATGGTGAGCTCGCGCAATCCGTAGGCACTTACGGTGACGACTACAACGAACCCATCGCACAATTGCCCACGCTCGAATTTCGCGGATCCCCATCCGAACAAACAACCTCCAATATTGCTTTGGGATCTGTCGCCGCATGTGTGGCCGTCAATACCATCAGCGGTGTTAATACTGGCAAAAGCGGGGTCACATGCTGGGGTTACGCAGGAAATGGTACTATGGGCCGCGAGAATACAAATAACGTGTTAGCACCCATCGTTGTTCCAAGCAGCATTGTATTATCTCCTCCGAGTATCGCCCAAGGCGGAATTTCACTCAACTCCACGTCCGTAACAGATCTCGATTTAGGATTTCGTCATGTCTGTGCCATCACAGGACCAAGCGCCATCATATGCTGGGGATACAATTCCTGGGGCCAATTGGGCAACGGCAATGTAAACTCGATCGGGCATACTCCAAATAATATGCCACAACAGCTCGTGCCTGTTAGCATGACATCACCCACTGTGGTCAAAACATCCCAAACCGACAGACAAGACAGTGATCACGCCTTCAGCTGCGCTATTTACGATAATGGGAAATTAAAATGTTGGGGAAACAACGACTGGGGCCAACTTGGCGCCAACAATACAACAGAGCAGCACACAGCATCAAATCCACCTGTCATACTTTCTTCAAGTGTTAACACCACCGTTCTCAGCATCGCTCTCGGTGGGCGACATACCTGTGCTATCTTTACAGAAAGCGGTATCGCAACACGTAAAATGAAATGTTGGGGCTGGAATGACAACAGCCAGGTGGGACTTCTTACGAACACGAGCAAATATTATGGTTCAAGCAATACAGACACCGTCGCACTTGCTCCAGAAATTAATCTATCCTCCAACACATCGATCGAACCTGAACAAATCACTGCAGGACGCCTTCATACCTGCGTTTTACGCAGCGACAGCAACATCAAATGCTGGGGATACAATGGTAATGCAGTCGAGCCAACATCGGCCGCTGCAGGGCAAATCGGTCGGGAATCTTCCAGCTTCGTCATCGGCCGCTTCTTAGGCGATCCCGTCGTCGATCTCGGCCTTCATGCATGGACCGGCGTGACGGTGCCCGATTAACTCGCCCTCGCATACGGCGATAAACGCGCATGCGATCGAAAACGAGTCAATGCACGACGGTTCTCGCGCAGATCGCTGCGTGATTCAGGTTGCTCTGAATAAATCCGCATCCAATCCAATTGTTCGCGCAGAACAAAACCATAGGTGCCAACACACGCATCAAAATCGCCATCATCGGGCAAGAGATTTTGCGGCCATACATGGGCCACATGCGAAATCACATGGCGAGCTTCACACGCCATTTGCTTATTCCTCAGCGCTTCAACCATCCCCGTGTGATCGTGTCTGGTGTCACCGAATGTGACCACGTTGAGATCAGCAAAGCCAGATCGCCCCGCATGATCAGCCCACGACGTTCGTCGCAACATATCGCCCACCAGCGATGTCATCGGAATATCTTTTCCCGCAAACGAACCCGGATTATCGCTACGGGAAAATTCATAGGTTGAAATAAGCGGTACCTTGCAATCGCTTAATGTCGCTCGAAGCTCTGGACACAACGCCAACACGCTTTGCAACCACAGCCATGAACCCGCCGACACAATGGCAGCCACACCCTGCGCACTCATGCTGCGAACAGCGCGTGCTGCATTCGCGTCCGCCTGTCGCAAACGCGACGGTGCAAGCGCAAGCACAGGCGAGATGACATCGTTGTTCACCGAAGTATTTCGATTCACGTAATTGCTGTAATTGTCTGTATGAAACAGCGTATCGTCGAAATCAGACACAACCAGCGTGGTGGCTTGGGGCGTGCCTGCGTGATACGCTTGCTGATCGGCCACCCACCGTGACCTTCCCATCGCAAAAACACCGTAGCTTGAAGATTGAACCGGTCTTGGAAGTTGAGCGGACGTTGATGCAATACTGCTCATGCGACCTAGTCGTACATGTCAACGCACTGCGTTGCAATACATTTTAACGCATCACGTCATAAACGACGAACCACACCCGCATTGACGCGTAATGTTGGGATTTTCAAATTTAAATCCTGAGCCATGCAAGCCATCGGTGTAGTCGATCACCGTCGGTGCATCATCGTCAGCATTGTACAAATGCGCAGCACTGAATGGATCGATCATGATCCGTACATCGTGACTTTCAAACACCTGGTCCATGTCCGTGGACGCTTTGCTGAAATCGAGCAAATACTGAAGCCCCGAGCATCCCCCACCGATCACACCCACGCGCAAGCTATGGCCCACAAGACCTTCATCGGCCATGGCCTGCTGCACCATCTGAGATGCTTTGTCCGTAAGTACCACAGGCTGCGGCGGTAAAGGGGCGTGCGACATCATTTCCGTGGTCATGTTGGTGGATCTCCGAAGCGTACCCCTGTTAGTGTAATCTTCCAAGCCCTATGCAGCAAGTGGCTACGAGGTTTTCATGCATACCGCCCAGTTTCAATGCATCAAATGCCAGCACGCACATCCTCTCACCGACATCGTTTACAATTGCAGCCTATGCGGTGGGCTCCTCGAAGTCGTGCATCCCCAAACAACATTCACGGCACACACACCCGAAGCCTGGAAACAACGCTTTGAAAGCAGGCAAGGCGGCACACCCGGTCCCGATGGTTCTGGCGTTTGGCGTTACCGCGAATGGGTTCTCCCCGAAGCCACCGATGACGACATCGTCACCCTCGGCGAAGGCGCCAGCGCCCTCACCCGAGCCCATATCCTAAGCGACCGCTACGGCATCGATCTCTTGGTCAAACAATGCGGCCACACCCTCACGGGAAGCTTCAAAGATCTGGGCATGACCGTGCTGGTAAGCCAAGTGAATCGCATGCGCCGTTTGGGCCATGATATCCGCACCGTGATTTGCGCCTCCACCGGTGACACATCCGCCGCATTGGCCGCCTTTGGCGCTGCTGCAAAAATCCCCACGGTGGTGTTGCTCCCCAAAGGAAAAATCAGCGCCGCACAGCTCGTACAACCGCTTTCACATGGTGCACGTGTGATCGCCATCGATACCGATTTTGATGGCTGTATGGCCCATGTTCAACGTCTCGCCAACGAACCAGGTATTTATCTTGCCAATTCCAAAAATAGCCTGCGCATTGAAGGCCAAAAAACGGTAGCGTTTGAAATATGCCAAGGCCTTGGTTGGGAAATTCCCGATTGGGTGGCCATTCCTGGTGGCAATTTGGGCAATGTTTCGGCCCTGGTCCGTGGATTTGAAAATCTACGTGATGCCGGGATCATCGATCGCCTCCCACGTGTGATCTGTGCCCAAGCGGCCCAGGCCGACCCCCTGTTTCGCTCTTATCAAAAAAACTTCGCGTCCCTAGAAAAAATCACCGCGCAGCCCACCCAGGCATCGGCCATCCGCATTGGCGATCCGGTCTCGTTTCCGCGCGCAATCACCGCGTTGAAAAAAGCCAATGGTACAGTGTCATCCATCACCGAACAACAGCTCACCGACATGGCCATCGAAGCCGACGCCACCGGACTTTATCTCTGCCCGCACACGGCCGTGGCCATGGCTGCAGTGCTCCAACATCGCAAAGCCGACATCATTACTGCCGGAGAACGCGTGGTCGTCGTAAGCACCGCCCATGGCCTTAAATTCACGGAATTTAAGCAAGCCACGGCCAGCAACACCGTCCCCGGAGCCACTCACGTACACAGGCATACGCTTGTCGATGTTTCAGATGTCTATGACCGTGTACGCGAGGCCGTGCTCACTACCATATAATCTTATGCCGTTACTTTTCCCGCAATGATGATACCCTATCCGGCACAATGACCCTCCCATCCGAAATAGTATCCCCGTCTACCGCCGCTGCCAGCGCGCTCTCTGGCACAGCCTTCTCAACCCTCGCCGACTTAGAAACTCTTCCACGCGATCAGGTGGATTGGGGCGCTCCAGCAAGCGCCATCTGGCCTGTACGCAAGAATACCGACTTACTTGCAGCATTGCGCGAAACCGCCACTTCACACGCGCATACAGCCCGCGAAATTGCGCAAAAAGTTCTCAACCGCGATGCACTTCATTGGATAGAAAGCTTTGAGCACGACGCAGCCAAACCCAAACTCAGCGATCTTCTCTGGGTCGCTTGGGCCCAAGGTGATCTTAACGCATCCGAGCATGTCACAGCCATCACCGCCGTGGGCATGCACCGAAAATTCAACACCGATAAACAACAGACGTATCAAACCCAACAGGATGGCATTTCTGGCTGGGCCACAAGTCAAGGCATTGCCAGATCCCACGCAACACAGCTTGCATGGGCCACCCACCCCGAAGAAAAATCTGAAATTATCGAGGCCGTCCAAACACGCTTGATCGGGGCCGGCTTTACAAAAGTTGCATCCGCCTTACCCGCTGCCTTACGCCATGCGAGGGCCCAAAGCCAACGCCCTGACATGCTTGACTTAAAAATTCATCATCTTGACATGCAACGCTCAGAAAACATGCATTACTGGATAGGCCAGCTCTCGCATACGAAGCAGTTTCCTGCTGTGGGCATGGACCCTCAAACAAACTATCCACGTTATTTCCCGACCGTCGAACTTCAAAATATTATCAACACACTCATCGCCGATCATGCAACACCACCCCGCTGGGTACCCCATTTTGGAGGACTCACATTCGCAACGCTGGCCCAGTTGCATGCACAAGGCTTGCAACCTGTGCAAATGCTATCAACATCCGTTCGCCGTAATCCACGCAAAGTCCATGAGCACCCCCCTGAAGAATGGAGTGCGGCGCTGCACGACATCGCTGCCCACAGTGCATGGTTTAGCAGCTTCAGCCCATGCGAGAGAGACTTTGCGTGTAAGCAGCTCGTCAGCGCCATCGAAACGGAACTTTGCAATCACACCGAGCGGGATAGCCCAACAGGTTTCTGGCTCATCGAATTCCAAAATGCCGTTGCAGATCTTGCGTGGTATGCCGGCCGTTATGCCAACAGCGGAACTCTCCCCCACAGGATCGCCGATGATCTGGCCAAGCTGGCCATCGCAAAAATGGAGGCAGGTACGAACGTTCTTTCTGAAACCGCAAATTTCGCCGCGCTCAGACGCATATCTGCACACATGGCAACACATCTCGAGCCCAATCTGCTAGGCCATCATTTTAAAGTTATTATGGAACAACTGATCCAGGAGAAAGAAGAAGAAGGGGCCTGCGACTCCCTCACCGGACGATACGCACCCGAAGGTGAAATGTCGGCATCCTGGTGCACTATTTTATAAAAAATCGACAATTTCTTGCTTTGGGCTTACACTAGATCCGTCCGGCAGTATTCTCGGTTCGAGCTCTACCCCGACGACACGGTTGCTTCCCCCTGGGGCCATGTGCTACACACCCGGTCCCCAACGGGGTACGATCGCCCGTAAACGGTGATTCTACCGTTTCTGGGAACATGGGATCCTTGCGATGGTCGCAAGTGTCCTTAAAAACACACGCTTTGCCGTTCATCCAGCGGTGCCTTTCTCGCGAAAGGTGTTGGATAAAAAAAACGACAAAGCGGAGGGATGACACACTCCATTTTGGATATGTGCCATCATCAACCGCACAGGAGAATAACGTGACTGCAACAGATATTACCATGCGTGAGTTACTCGAAGCCGGTGTTCACTTTGGACACCAAACATCACGCTGGAACCCGAAAATGAAACCGTACATTTTCGGTGCACGCAATGGCATTTACATCATCGATCTCCAGCAAACCGTGCCACTTTTTCGCACAGCCTACCAGTTCTTGATGGACGTGGTCGCACGCGGTGAAAAAGTGTTGTTTGTTGGCACCAAAAAACAAGCACAAGACATCGTCGCTGAACAAGCACTTCGCGCTGGACAGTACTATGTCAACAGCCGTTGGCTCGGTGGAACACTCACCAACTTCCGTACGATCAAGCAAAGCATCGATCGCTTGCGCGCCATCAACAAGATGGAAGAAGATGGTACATTTACCCGTCTTCTCAAAAAAGAAGTTCTTCAGCTTTCACGTGAACGCGCCAAGCTAGAGAAGAATCTTGGCGGCATCAAAGACATGACGCGCATTCCTGGCGCCATCTTTGTGATCGACATAAAAAAAGAACACATCGCCATTGCAGAAGCCCGCAACCTTGGGATCCCTGTGGTTGCTGTGGTTGATACCAACTGCGATCCTGATCACATCGATCACGTGATCCCTGGTAACGACGATGCCATCCGCGCCATTCGCATTTTCGCCACCAAAATGGCTGAAGCGTGCATGGAAGGCGAAGGCATGTTGCAAAAAGAATTGGTCAAAAACGTGAAGCCACAAAACGGCAAAAGCGAAGCCAAATCTGAAAACGTCGAAAAAGTTGGCGGCCCTGAAGTTGAAATCGTGCGCGCGCCATCCAAAGAAATGGCACCCCAAACAGCTGCCGCACACGCGTAATTTAAAACCTAAACAGATTGTCGTAGGGGCGTAGCTTGCTACGCCTTTTTCATGGAGAAATCTCATGACAGCAATATCCGCAAAATTGGTTTCTGAGCTTCGCACCAAAACAGGCGCGGGCATGATGGATTGCAAAAAAGCATTGGCCGAAAGCGCCGGCGATCTTGGCCAGGCTGAAGACTATTTGCGCAAAAAAGGTCTCTCGGCCGCTTCAAAAAAAGCGGGCCGTATCGCATCTGAAGGCGTGGTCGGTAGCTACATCCATGGTGGCGGAAAAATCGGCGTGCTTATTGAAGTCAACTGCGAAACAGATTTCGTGGCACGCAACGAAGATTTCAAAAACTTCGTACGCGATGTGGCCATGCACGTGGCTGCAGCCAATCCAATCTACGTGACCCGCGAAGAAGTTCCTGAAGCCGAAGTGGCCAAGGAAAAAGAGATCCTGACCGAGCAAGCACGCATGTCAGGCAAGCCCGAAGCCGTCATCGAAAAAATGGTGGAAGGCCGCATCGGCAAATTTTTCGCTGAAGTGTGCTTGATGGAACAGCCCTTCGTGCGCGAGCCAGAAAAAACCGTTGACCAGATGGTTAACGAGCTGACTGCGAAAATTGGCGAGAAAATCAGCATCCGCCGCTTTACCCGTTTTCAAATGGGTGAAGGTCTTGCCAAAAAGAGCGAAGACTTCGCAGCCGAAGTCGCTTCGGTTATGGCGAATTAATGACAGGTGCCTTTTTCTTGGCACGCTGATTTTTCACAAAAAACCAATCCGAGCACTGCACCCACGCCGCCTGCGCGCAAAACTTCTGCGACTGCCCACATCACTGGGATCTGCATGGAATCGAGTGGCAGATAAGCATAGGATCCGATGCTACATGCGCCCAAAATCAAACCGATCCAAAGTCCAAACCGCACGCCACCACATTTTTTCTGCATGCATGCGTAACGCGAAAAAAACACAGTGAAAAATAGAGCGTAGAGGAATTGCCCAAGGATCATGGCCCACATATTCTCGCTCATGGCTTCTTTAGAACGCCAAAGCGATTGGGTGGCCTCGTAGCTGTCGTGCATCAACACGCCGTGCCAGCCCCAATCAAAAGCAAAAATAAAGGCAAAAGCTGCAACAACACCACCAATAATACGCATTGGATTCTTCATGGAGGGGATATTAGCATAATTTATAGAATGGTAACAAAAATCGACCGTATTTAATGTTTGTGCGCTGCAATTGGCATCAGTGTCTTGGTATGGAAAGGATGCCAATCACGTAACCCATTTAAAAAACGACATGTTTGCGTGGCCCGAAAACTGAAGTAATGAGGTGACATGATGCTCATATCTATCGGCATGGCTTTGCTCGGCGGTGCTATCATTGGCATGGCCGCGTCGGTGTTGCTTTATCTTGTGGGCCGCGTATGCGGTATCAGCGGTATTGTGGGGGGCCTCATCGCCCCAACAACATCCGACAAGGCCTGGCGCATGGCATTTATTGCGGGCTTGCTCCTCGGCGGCGTGATACTCGTGTGGATCGCCCCCGCGAGTATCCAGAGTCCCATTGATCGTTCTTTAGCCGTGGTTGCACTGGCCGGATTTTTTGTGGGCACAGGCACGCTCATGGGCGGTGGCTGCACCAGCGGACACGGCGTTTGTGGGCTCACACGTTTTTCAATCCGTTCAGTCATCGCAACCCTCATGTTTATGGCAACCGGCGCGCTGACAGCATCCATCATAGGGTGGATACACAGGAGCACACCATGAGAATCGTTATATCGAGTTTTGTCGCCGGACTGCTATTCGCATTAGGACTGGGCATCGCTGGCATGCTCAACGCCAACAAGGTGATCGGTTTCTTGGATATCGGTGGTGATTGGGATCCGAGCCTAGGTTTTGTGGTTGTCGGAGCGATTACCGTACACTCTGTGCTCTATCGCTATATCATACGCCAACGCAGTCCCATCTTTGCACCACGCTTCCACATTCCGACACGCCGTGACGTGACACCACGCCTGCTTATGGGTTCGGCGCTTTTTGGCATAGGCTGGGGACTCGCGGGTTATTGTCCTGGTCCAAGCATCGTTGCTGTCACATCGGGTACAATGCCTACGATTGTGTTTAACGGTACCATGCTTTTGGGTATGATCATGTTTCAATGGTTAGAGCGCCTGCATGTGTTGCGCCGAGGCAGGGAAGACAAATGCTGATATCTCACTCATCAAAAAAAATGGCATCAAGAAACCAAGCTCGCATGAACTTGAGAAATGGCAGCCTGCTGTGCATCGATCAATTTCGTCGGGGATAGGCCTTCTTTGTTCGCTTGTTGGGGATTGGCCCCCAATGATTTCAGCAGTTGAATGGATTCTGAACATGCAGCCATCACCGCAGTATGCAATGGCGTAAATCCTTTCTTATCCGCAACATTCGGACTCGTATTGTATTCGCAAATCATGGTTCGTATGAGTTGAAAGTAACCCCGTTGTGCCGCCACATGAAGTAATGTTTGACCTTTTTTATCCTGAACAGCAGGATCAAGTCCCAGCCGAATCATGGCCACAAGGGTTTTCTCATCATCCAACGTTTTGGCGACAATTTCCCATGGTAAATTTCTAAGCGCATCTTTGCGATATTCACCCGTCACACAATCACTCATAAAGCTTCGCAATTGTTGCTCGCGATATCGCGCTTCACTTCCTAATACATCGTGCAATGCTTCACGAATCGAATGATGTGCGCTGGCCTTAATTTCTTTCAACACATCAACATGACGCTTCACCAGTTTCTTTACACATTTTCTTTCGAATATTTTAAATTTTGCATACAGATCCTCCGGCAATCTTCGGCGCATTCCAGGAACGTCTGAACGCGTTACACACGATGGACCAATTTGCCTATTTTGCACCCATGCATCGCGAATTTCTTTAGCACTGCCTTCACGCACCCATCGTAAAAACGTTGCATAGACAGGTTCAAGTGTTTCATTGGTATTGGTCAAACAGTCAAAGATTGTCGTCAAACAATCTTCGGCGATTTCGCACGCGTTTCCTCCCACATCCAGTGGGATAAAAAGATGCTCTGATGCAACACGACCATCATCGGTTTCGTGCTGACTTTGCGATCCCGCTCCTAAATTATCAAACCAAATATGATATCCTGGTTTTTCACCACCCGACTCAAAACGAATTGCGGCATAGCATGCATGCCCATCGTATCCCGCCCATACAGGATGTTCTACATGCGGGCGTTGATTTGCACGTCCTATCGCCATGCGTGCTTCTCGTGTGAGAAGCGCCTTGGTATTGCTTTCTGTAAGAGGCGATGTCGCATTCGTCCTGCCGCGTCGTACGCTTAAAAGTCGGTGTATATTCCCGAAAGTATCAAGTGTGGCCACCGCTTCACGTTGTAACAAAATACGTTCGTCTGGCGTGATACTGGGTTCCAAACACATCGAAATCAACACACGCAGTTTTTGCATCATATAGGCGCGTGCGTACCATCCGTTGATGTTGTAACCCAAGATGGTTCCTTCTGCGTCGGCAATTTGCGCAGCATAAACCAATAAGGATTCAGGTTGATTTAACGTCGAAATGTTTTGTCCTGTCATCCCCGCGATGGCGCGATCCAATTTCACATGTGATACTTTTTTCCCGGAATTCATCAGATGGCGCAGCGCAATCAATACCCGCGCTTCCGAACGCTGTGTATTGGCTTGCCATGGTTCAGCCAGCAAACGTTCGACACATGCATTGTGACCTAACCCTGCCGCCTCATGCAGAGGGTAAACACCAACATCTGAAGCAATACCCGCTGTGGCACCCGCTGCAAGAAGTGCATTGATACTCGCAAGAGATCCATTATTGGCAGCAGCCCACAGAGGTGTGCACCCCCATTTCACTTGCTTGTCCACCTGATCGTGAAATTTTTTGATATCGCTTTCAATATGCGTGCGATGATCACCAGACACCCTTTGAAACAAATTCAGCTCGGTCTTAGGCTCAAACGGCGGTGCTGGAGCAAACAATGCAGAAGCCACACGTTGAAAATTGCTCGTCATGCGGAGCCTTTCACCAGCGGCTCGTGGTGCTCATACACATTATCGACGCATTGCATCAGATTGGTGCGTGCCCCACTGGGAAAGAGAGTGCCATTGACACCGCATTGATTCGTTCCCTTGAATTCTATCATATCGGGTGCAATGTGTGCTGTCATGACATCTCATCAAACGACTTCGATCCAAGGACCCCTACGCGCATCGATGACCATGATGCAGCATTGTTATAATGCTTTGTGTTCGGCCGCAGGGACGGGAAATTTCGCAACGGTTTCCGACCAATGGGTTGATACGTTGCGCACGTTCCGCCCTACGCATTTGGCCGCAGATATGCGGCCTTTGGTGATGGCGTGGCATTTGGCGCTAAAAACACCCAAGGCACCCGACATGCGTGATGCACTGAAAGACGCCTTCAATCGGCATTACATAGGCAACCCGGATATCACCCATACGACACAGCGCTGGGCGAAAGGTCAACTGAAACAGCTTCTTGCACTGGAACATCGGCCGCAGCGTTGGGAAAATCGTTTACGGGCGGTGGCGGCGACCTACGCAGAAACGCCCCAGGTTTACATGCATCTCATACGCCAGGCACAAACTTCGTTGCCATTGCACCGTGAAGGAAAAATTGGACGCAAGTATCTCGAACGAGCGCTTGAACGCGATATGAAATTTTCCAACCAATTTTCCACGCCGAAAACACGTCCAGACGCCACGATGGTGATGCTGTGGACGGGTCCGCGATTTAAATCTACATTAATAAGCACAAGCTTCATGGCATTGCCTCATGTCAGCTATCGACATGAACCTATTGGCGATGCGTATTATTGTGGCCCCCACCGTATTTCAGATGTTCAAATCAATAATCCCGATTTAGTACCTCAAACCCACGAAGCCATTGCATGGGCTATGCTTCGCACGGCATCGCCACAGCATGTGACAATGGCCAAGGATATGGCATATGCACTCGAATCCCATCTGGCTCGGCATTGGGTCGGTGGATGGAACAATATGTTTAAAAACCGATCCATGGATGCTTTTTTGCGCCATGGACGACATGGTTTTCTCTTGCGTGAACCGATTGCTGCGATGATTTCGCTGAAAAAATGTTCCGAAAATCCCGTCACCGGATGGGATAGATTTCATGCGTCCGAGTCGGGATTTCGCCAGGTGTATGAATTGCATGCATGGTTGGGTGAAATGGGCTTAAGTACACCGGTGGTGGATACGGATGCAGTGTGCAATGCCCCTGCATCCATGTTGCCGTTATTGTGTGCCCAATTGGGCCTCGAATACCATCCATGCATGCTTGCATGGCAAGCGGGTCGTCGCGCAATTTATGATAAATGGCCAGGGTGGCATGATGATGTTCAGGAAAGCACAGGATTTCGCCCGGCCCGAGCGGTTGTGAAGGATGGCATGCCTCAACTTGACCGGGAAATGATGGCGGCGATTACCCGCGCAACACCCTACTACGAGGCACTCCATCGTGAGGCAATCTCATTCCCAGCTTGAGTAGGACTACAATGGATTGCTGCATGTTGACCCCCGCACGTTTTTCTTGACGCCTCGTCTGTAAATACAGGAGAGGTAAGTCATGTCCCGAAGAAGATATACAACTAAGTTCAAGCAGGAAATACGTTAAAACCACAGATTCAGACCATGATTTCAAATTGGCACCGAATACAGTGAATCGTGATTTTTACGTTTCAGAGCCCAACAAACTGTGGTTGACGGATATCAGCTACACTCGTACAACTCAGGAATTTTTGTATATCGCCGCAGTGCTTGATGCATTCAGCCGTCGCTTGGTGGGGTATGCCATCGACGATAACATGCGCGTTGAATTGTGTGAATCTGCGCTGGCAATGGCACTTCGCAATCGCTGCCCCGCTGATTGAAACGGGCTGGCGTGATTTGCAGCATGAGTCATTGGCAACAACAAAAAGTACAGGAACAGATGAAAATAGCAGCGTAGGTGTCAATTAAAACGGCACAGGGTCAGTGAACATATTGCATCGGATCCACACAGATCACGGCACTTGCCGTCGTACCAAGACTGACTGATAGAACACTCAGCATGAGGCTCTTCTCTTGTGGTCCCTGTATCGCAGCCCGAAAGGCAAAGAAAAACGACACCGAAAAAAGAACCACGTACCCATCGAGACATACAATCTCCCCTCTTTGAATTGTATGATAAGAATGGAACAATTAAGGGGAAGTGCACAGTTTTTATGATATCATGTTCCACAAGAGCATGACACTCACTGGATATGCGCCAGAACCATTTTTCACTCTATTGATGCAAAGCCGTTTGGTCTTCGCTATTTTTTGCATGGGATGTGCATCAGGAGCGCAAGAAGATCGTGTTGATTCAGAATCAAGCGAGAAAGGGCAGTCTCTTCTCACTACCTCCATCATGCCCACAACGTTGTTCGGTGAACCCAAGCCCTTGGACATTGCTACCGATGATTGGCCAGCTTATCCTCGTCCCTTTTTCGTCGACTGGGATCATGATGCGGCGCTTGATATTTTGGTCGCCAAAGGCGGTGGTGTTTGGCTGTATCGCAACACAAGCAATACCGCGATACCGCAATTTGAATCACCAACACCACTTCATGCCGGTGGTATCCCCATTGCAGTTAAAAATGATAATGCGGCCACAATTCTCATCGATATCACGGGCGATGACACAGAGGATCTTGTCATTGCTGAAAACCAATCTCTTCGTATCTACACAGGCATCGAGAACGAAGCATCATCCCATGTCTTTCAAGCAGATGGCATAGGATATCCTTTGCCCCGTGCCATCCAATCACGCATCGATGTGGGCGATCTCAATCACGATGGGCTGATTGATCTGGTGCTTGGAAGCTACACCGGAAATATCGCTGCAGTGCTCAACACAGGAAACAAAGCAACGCCGAATTTCTCGAGCCGTCCAGTTGCTTTGACGGACAATGGGTTGGACAAAGCGGAACCCTGTTTGTACGATTTTAATCGTGACGGGCAACTGGATCTTGTTTTTGGAAACAACAAACATCAAGTAGAAATTCGTTTTATTTCGCCCATAGAACCTCTTGGCATTCTAGAAAAAAGCGATGTGATCGTGGGTGAAAACGACAACGCATTTGACATTCAAGCGATCACACGTGGTCAGGAAATCATTGATTTTTCGGATCTCAACCGCGACGGCATATTGGACATGATCATCGCAGCAGAAAGTGGTCAACTGTTTCTTTCGCTCGGCCAATCCGTACGCAGTATTTTTTCCCCCATGGCCTTAAAGGCAACACCACAGCAGTGGATTCAAACAATGGCAGCATCCGATGGCGTGGTGCGTTCAGATTTTGTGCGACGCATTGATCTTTTGCGCAAGCTCTCTGGATCCCAGATCATGCGGAAAGCAGTCAAAACGCAGTTGACCATGTTCATGAAATCACATCGAGAAATACTCGGATTCATGCACTATGACAACGATACCGAAGCCCCCATGCCCACATTGCTCGCAAGCTTATGGTCGCTCGTTTTATCTTTAACCGGTGAAACGGAACCAGAACGCACCTGGGCCGCCAATGCCCTCGGGATCCCCCCTGGCGTGTATCGTAGAATTTTTAAAAAATTTGGCGTTCTTGTGGTTGATAACATGTCACTGCAACAGAATCAGCTCGAATTTATTTATAAATATCTCGACAACATTCCACGTTCGGTCTGGCAAATACAAATCATTACGGTCAAAGAGTTCATGGGCGACCCCATGGATTTTGAAATCAAAACACCCTATGGAATGTGCAACATCTACGCGCCGCCTCTTGGTGCTCCCGAAGGATCCTTTCCCAGCGATGCGCCCTATCAAGATACGGCCGATAACTTTCTCACTGTTTTGGCCCATGAGCTCAATCACCAATCTTTTGATAACCCACTGGCCAAAGCATGGTTACCCGAAAACAATGAACGAAAACTCATGGGCTTGATGCGCATTGCTGCACCATATCCGGTCATCTTTCGTGAACCTTACACGCAATGGATCGATTGGGCACAAACCCAAGCACTATGGCGCGAAAACGGTGATTGGGATGGTATTGAAGAACATTGGGATGCTGCGTGGGATGCTTATTTTACAACAGGTGGCGGAAAAGAAACACGCACGCAGCATTTACGAGAACACTACGGCTATTTCTTGAAAAGCCCGCAAGAAGGTTTCGCAACACTTGCCAACCCCTATTTTGATAACACACTTCTGATGCTTGAAACTGCGTACAAACGTGCTCAGAACGGTTATCTAAGCAATCTTGACCAGTTTTTTTTGATCGCTGAATATTATACGCAAAAATCAGAAACCATGACATTTTATGATTTTGATCCCGGCGGGATCCTTACCAAGAAGTCCGCACAACTGATCTACGATGTCCATGGCTATATACAAACCATCGACGTGGACAATAAAAAATTTACATTTTATCGCGATGACAATGGATGGGTGACTGGTGTTCCGCCGCGTTGATCTCAAAGCATTAGGGTGTTGAAGCCTCAAACACATCTTGAACATCACTTGCCGTCAAGCTTCGGTTCCACACTTTCAAAGTATCGATGACCCCTTTAAAAGGGACGGGGGACAGATAGGTGGTGCCCCCCAGGATGAAATTGGGGATCTGGGAATTATAACGGGTAAAGTTGTTGCCCTTATCCATGGCGGAACCGGCCAGCTCTCCGTTGATATACAAGAAGCTGTCGGGGCCATCTGCCACGGCCGTGATGTGATACCACGTTTCGATTGCAAGAGGATCGCTGGGGGTGGTGTACACTTGGCCGTCGGTGGAACTCGCGGTGTAGAAAGTGAGTTTTCCTTCGGCATCCACATAAACATCTTTATCATGGGTACCGGCCGTCGGGTGTTCTGTGCCCAATCCTACCGGACATGTACGATTTGAAGAGGGCCATTCGCTAAGCTTGAGCCAAAAAGAAAATGTCAAATGCTCGGTGTTGAACGTGATGTTGTTTCGCACGTAGCGTCCTTCGATGCCATCAAATGCGATGCCTTGTCCTGATTTGCCCGTTCTAAACGAGGGAGATGTATTAGCACCTACCATACTCAACGTCATGCTGCTGTCACCGGTGCTTTGTAAATCATCTTCAAAATCCCAGATGCCCACCAATTCTTGGCTCAGCGGTCTTCGGCATTTTCCACCAACACATGAACCATTCAAACACGCGGCATCGTCTCGACAGGGAGAATCGTCATCGTCGCCCACGTATCGCATGTTGCGGACAAAGTATGTTTGGTGCGCGCACACGCCTTCATCGCCCGAATTCCCGTTGTACGACATCATGCTCAAAGAAAGCGTCACCTCAGCTTGAGCAAGTTGTGGCAATCGCATGGCAAAGGTTTGGCTGTACGCGTCACCAAGATAATCAGAGGTACTCTCCAATGCAGTTCCTTCACTTGGCACAAGGGTGATCTTCGAAAACGATGATTCATCCGATGACATCATACAATCATCCGGCGATCCCAAAATCCCCCAATCAAATTTAATGCCCAACGCATCGGCATGGAGAGGGATCGTCACTTGGTAATTGTTTGCTATCGTGCAGGTACCTGGAAACCTCCCCGTATCACGGGTGCTCAAAGAAAACCCGTAACGATCAGGCCCGGATGTAGAAAGGATATAGGCCGATCCAAACTCAGGCTCTGCATCTTCGCACAAAAGGTCAATCTCAGGGCAAATGGGTGTTACATCCAAACACGCCTGATCATCAGACATCGTCAACGATGAAAACAAATCCAAACATGGTAGGCATTGGCTTCCACCACAATCCACGCCCAATTCTGTGCCGTTTTTCACACCATCAACACACGTGCCCCATTCAAACCAATTCACCGTATCAAATTCGATGCTTGGATGCGTGGGCTCATCAGGACTGTGCCGCACATCGATCAAAACGTCATCGCCCTCATCGGCCGGAAGATCTGCCTCGTAGTAATAAGTACCGCGGTACTTACTGGGCATACACAGGGTGACGGTCCACACATCATTCACTTTTTCAAGTGCCACACCTTCACGCACCAAAGGCGGATCATTACCAACCACGCGCATGGACAATTCGGACCCGTCCGATGGAATCGAAAAGGTCACAAGATAGTCGGTGATATGATCTGCTGTATCGTCCTCTGTGGGTGCGTGGCAGGACATATCGATATCGGGAAAAAGATCGTAATTCACATCAGGTTCTTCAGGCGGTCCCAGATCTTCACCGTGAACTTCACCCAGATCGGGCATTTCACGTGATTCAACCGCGGGTGGTTCCGCGTAAGAGGTTCCGCTTTGACACGAAGCAAGTGAGCCGAACATGCCGGCCAAACAGAGAAAATGAACAACTCTCATGGCGACACACTCCCCCCTTGCGAATTCACTACTGGCATGATCGCATGTGGACGAAGATTGGGTGCCGGTTCTAAAGAACGACTTGCAAAAATTTCCCGAATTTCGCCCGGTCGAAGGTAATGGGCAATGGTATCGTATAGGCCGGTGTTTTCTCTGATGGCACGCCTGGCTTCGGCTTGAAATAATTTTCGGATCACAGGATTTTCTCCCACGGCACGTCCCAGCAAACGCACACTGGCTTTGCGGTGGATGGGCTCAGCCGTTGCATTAAAATCACGGATGGTTTGTTCAACAAGTGCAGGGGGTGTTGGGATCTTTGCATCAAACAACTGCATCTCAACAATACGGTAAATTTCACGTTTTACACGGGGACTGTTTTCACGTTGCAACCATGCAATCACCGTATCCATGCTTTTTTCTGGGGGCATGCGGCGAAACACCACCGCCGCAGCGGCGCGAATTTTAACATCCGGCGATGCCGTGTGTTTCGAAATCAAAGGCAACAAGGCAGGATCGCCCACATTGGCTATGGCGCCAAACACAGGGCTTAACGTACGTGCATGCTGATTGTCCGAAAGAAGCATGCGTATCATGGAAACTGCTTCGGACTTTACATCGCTTTCATCACGCAAACCGGCCATGGTGCTTAATGCCAACAACGCTTCAGCAGCTAAGGTTCGGCTTCCGGGCGTAGGCGCAAGCACAAGGGCCATGGCGTCTTGGCCAAGCTCTTTGGCAAGGGACACATCCACATCATCTCGATCGATCAAGGCAAACATGGCCCGTGTGCGTTCAAACACCGGTGCTTGGCTATCACGTTTGATCGAAAACAAGGCCTCTTTGGCTTCAGGTGTTCGTGCACGCCCCAACGCAATGTACATGTTCTGAAGCGCTTCAGGTGGTGCATCACCTATTTTAATAAACTTCACAACGTCTTGTGTTGCCTCGGGGTGCACTTCCAAATACGCGGTCAAAGGCGGCCATGTGTCCGCAATACCAACACCTTTTTTCACGCGCGCAACATAGGCATCAATGGCCTGTGTTGGTGTTTGATGCTTCACCGCTTCACGCGCACGCACATCCAACGCGGTAACCGGCCGTGGCTCACGATGGGTTATCTTCCGTGGAAGCAGATTGTCCCAACGATACAATGCAATCTCGTGGGGCACATCGCGAAGGGCATCTGGCGATGCTCGCATGCTCTGCGCATGCAATTGGGTTTGTGTTTGAACATGATCGGTCTTCAAAATTTCTTCATTGGACAACGAAGCAAACCATGGGCCTTCACCAGGTATGACCGTGGCCAGACTGTCTTCAGGAACCACGTGTTCTTGATTGCTGTCCCAAATTTTGCTATAGTGGTGGATCCGTCGCTGGATCCTTGTCGCATCGGAAGACAACGCCATCACACCGTTCCACACACCTACGCCATTTTCACCTGTCATGGGTTCACGCTGTGCTGGCCAACGCCACATCAATTCGTGCAACAACGATTGCTGCACACGTGCCGTGTATTGGGACGTTTTCTCAAAATACGCAAATCCCGCAATGCTGCAATCATGCGAGATACGAATCAAAAACGGTGATTTAAAATCTTGTGAAAACGACGTTTGATTGTCTGCACGTATTTCAAACTTTCCAACAAGAACCGCATGTTTTTTGTTAACCGCAAGAGGCTTCAACGCCAATCGCAAAGAAGAATAATTCACAAGCGGTGGAACCGTGCCTTGTGATGCCATGCCAAGCATGGGGCTGTTGACGGTGGCCTCTGTTTTTATGGTGAGCGCATAGGCAATTTCCTGTTCCACCGAAAATACGCATTCAGATTCACGTGCAACAGGTGGTGTTGGCGTTGCAACAGAAGGCGCAGCCAGTGCAACAGGTGTTTGTGGCATCGCAATCTGCGATGTTGCTTCAATTATTTTTGATGATGATTCACGGGATGTCACCCACCATGCGCCCACGGATCCTACGCCACCCAGAAGCAATCCGCCGCTCAACATCCACATCCATTTCATATTCATTGAAATGCCTCCATGCTTGGCGAATCGTAGTTATACAGCATACCGCCGGCGATCCTGAATCCATCAAAATGAACAAGAGTCCATCGTGCTTCAAAGAATGACCATGCGGTAATCAAGGCATCCACCTGACCTTCAAGCAACACGATTTGCCATGGGATCTGAACGTTAATATTGGAATGCACCGCGTGTTCATTTTCGGTATTTGTCAATCGATGCATGGCATAACTGAATTGGGGTGTGATCCCCACGCTGATCAGATTCATGCTGCCTTCGATACAAAATCCAATATCGTCGTTTGGTACACAAAAACCAATGCCAATACCCGCCCCCGCGCCCAGACCAACACCCAATGTGAATTGGTGAAAATCATCGTGAACCACAGGGTCGAACACACAGATAGGACGATGCAATTGCGATTGAACCGCTGTAGAATAGGTATTCACATTCGCATGGTAAACAATGCCTGCATAATTTGGGATCGGGGCAATCAACGTTGAGCTTGCACTCACCTGCGGCTGAAACAATCCTGAAACTGTCGCCGCCTGTTGCGCCGTTGAGGACGCAAAGCTTTCATCGTTTGAAAGCCATCGCCATGTGGTGCTTGAACCGCTCAAGCACGTACTGGCATTGTACGCCGTCGCACATTGCGAAGACGGATACCGGTACGCCAACTGTCCACCGATCCAAAACTTGTTGATCTCACTTCCCGTCGCGTTCTCACCGGCAACAACACTCACCCTATCCGCTTCGGTCTGATCCCGTATTTCGGCCAATCGGCCACCTTTTAACGCACAGGCCTGATGGGCATCGCCTTGTGTCATCGGTGTATCGATCACTGCCATGCAATTTGTGATGTGATCTGCTGTATCGTCCTCTGTGGGATCGCTACGGATGCACGGATAACTGTTGTCCTCGTCGGGTGCGATGCGCCATTCAAGATTGATTTCAATACCAACGCCCACCGACGCTGTGATGGTGATCATGCCCGGAATAGGACCCATTTGGATGGGGATTTTAAATCCGAAACCCACACCCAATCCCATCCGTCCTGAGTAACGGCCCTTGTCCCATTCAATGGGCGATCCACCCGCCGCCGCAGACAACGTACCGACAATGGCATCCCAAGGCGGTGCGATGGTGATCGAAATGGGTGGTGTATTCTCATCGACCGTGGATGGCCAATCCGCATCGGCACCCTCTTCCGCAGGATCCAACACTTGAAAACCAAGTGCTTCGGCCGAAGCGTCGCCACTGAATCCTTCACCGTTTTCGATATCGCCCGTGCTGTTGGTAGCAAAATACTGACGACCAAATTCGCCTTCACCTCGCAAGCCTGCTTGCGAGGCCGTACTGCAATCATTACCCGTGCATCTACGCTGTGCATCATTGTCCATGGTTTGTGACATGGTATCGCTGCCCGACGCCGATTCACTGAGCACACCGGGCCAAGGTTCGCTTCCCACAGGCACCAAAGGACGGATCGAACGATCGGCCCTTAAGATCAAAGGCGTTTTTGTAAATCGACACCCGCGCCCCGGTGCGTAATTGGGATAGGGCGAACAGTCTTTTCCACTGTTCGGGTCATCAATTTCTTCTTGGGTGCATGCTTCTTGTGCATCTTCCGTGTTGCCCAAACCCAATGAAAAATCCGGGGGTGGATCACGGGGAGTGCTGCCCGGCCATGTGTAACCTTCCATTTCGTAGCGCGGAGTCACGCCCCTTAAATACGTTCGAGGCTCAAGGGTATATTGAGGTAGATCGGCCACCAAGCACACCATCAATTCATAGCTTCGCTCACTGGCATCGTCGCCAAAGTACAAAAGCGATCCACTTCTAAACAACATGGATTTGATGGAAGGCGATATGTTTAAATCGGAAGAAACTGTTTTCCCTGTGGGGATCGATGTTCTCAGTGGAATTTCACCCAAGATTGGATAATCGCTCGAAACCGCAACACTTGGGTCATAATCCGATGGCAACAGATACACACGCGCACGCAAGTTGGGTGGCGCAACACTGGGGCCGTTGACTTGCGCATGCCATGCACTGCCTGCAAAGCTACCCTGTGTGGCTTCACCTGCCAATGTGAATGGGTTGGTCCACGCATCGTTGCCCATGTACCACTCCACATCTACGGGAATGGTGGTTGGAAGCGGTGAATACAATTGAACATCGATCATGCCCTTGCGTGCGGCAACCGACTGCGGACCGATTTCGATACGGGTAGGATTTCTAAAAATAAATTTCGTGAAATCGCGGGTAAACACCGAATGCAATAGACGCTGTTCGTAATAGCTCACCATATCAAAGCTGTTTGATCTTCTTTCAAAAAAGAAGTCCGGTGGATTGGGAACACAAGCCGACAGTTCCGTGTGCCCATTGGGCATGAACAATGTTTTCCCTTCAAGATCAAACGAGAAATAAATCCTGGTTCTTACATAATCGTATTCAGCATCAAATGCCGTTCCATTGGGCAATCCTGATTTTCGAATGGCCTCGCCTTTGACTTGATTTAAGCGGGACGATGCCGTGCAATCCTTGGACAACACCATACGTTTTTTAATATTTACAACCCGATCGGCGCCTTCTTGCGTGACATTGCGTTCGCCCACATCAAAGGTCCCAGCACTGCACCTAAATGCATGCAAGGATTCTAAACTTCCTTTGTGGATGTATTCATCGGCAAACCACATGACCAATCGGGCTTCTTCGGGAAGTTCTTCTTGTGCAAATCCATAAATCACCTTGGCCGTAAATTCGTACATGGTATTGTCGTAAAGCGATTTGATCGTCGCATCTGCTTCACCCAGTCCGTTATACTCTACGGCGTTTTGATCAGTTCGGGCTCTGTACACTTCTCTAAATCGATAATTGTTAACCTGAACATCCTCTTCGTCGATAGGTATTTTTGTAGTGTCAGGCACGCATTGCAAATCCAAATTGCGTCGTGTTCTACCGCGGCAAAACTCCGGGATACATGCTTTGCGCTCCGTGACCGTGGTGGGTGAATTCGTTGGCACACTGCATGTTAATGCCATGGCACGATTCACGGCCTGTGCTGTGATCGTTGCACTGTAACCATTGTTGTTTGGGCCACGATCGCCGTTGCCGCATTCCCACACCACCGTGATGCCTTGTGCACAGGTGGGTGTAAAACTGCACGATTGTTTGCCACCGCATTTTTCACGTGCAGCACCGGCTTCCGTCTCTGAACCAACGCTGTTGCACATGACAGAAACAATATCGATGGCCGGACGTGATTTCACCGGAATATCCGCATCACCCCCTGCTTGATCTTGATAAAGACTTGTGGACGTATCAGGCGCCTGTGTTCCAAAATTCCACGCCACCTGTCCTGCAGGGCATCTTAACGTATTGTCGATCCCTTGCGTTTTTATTTTTGTACTCGGCACATACGCAGGATCTTCACTGGCATCACATGCCGTAAAAAAAACCGACGAAAATACAACGAAAACAAACAAGGCATGATGTTTTTTCATGGCGCGATACACCTCACAACAACACAACCATCACCGGCGGTACCCCACGCGTTACCAGTGCCTGCCGTTGAAGCACACAAACCGCTGTAGTCTGGGTAGGATGTGCCACCCGGTGTTGCGCCAGAACCCTCTGGAGGGCCATCAGGGTCTGGGCCATCGATCGATGTGATACCACTTGGCAAAGTTCCCCATGCTCCTGGATTTCCGGCAAAACCCGATTGCGTGGTTCCGCTAAATTCTTCCGAGGGAGCACCCGTACCACCCGGTTCTCCTGCACCGCCACCACCGCCTGCACTTGAAATCCCCGCATCACCACCGGCATTTGAACTGGCATCACCGCTAACATCCGCCGCCACAGCAATGCCTGCTGCTTGTGCGCCCGCGCCTGAACCCGCTGGGATCGTGAAACTTGTAATGACCGTGCCGCTGCGCTTGAGTTGAATGCTTGTCAGACCACCACCACCGCCGCCAAAAAAGGATACCCCCTCACCTGAGCCACCAGGCGTAGAGACGCCATACAATGAACCATGACCTCCACGTCCATTGCTCTCTTCAAATGCAATGGGAACCTGACCGGCCTCACCAATCCAAACGGTTAATTCATCACCCGGCGTGGTCGACAAAATTCCCGATGCAAAACCACCTGCGCCACCCGCCTGACCAACCAGCAGAAATCCACCGCCGCCGAATCCACCGCCACCGAATCCACCGCCATCGCCACCAAAACCACCATCGTCGCTGCCCCCGTAGGCTCCTGCAGCGCCCCATGCTTCGACGTAAATTGAGGAACATTGCGCAGGTATCGTAAACGTTCCTGATGATGTGCTGCCATCGATGGTTGCGATGTTAAATAATTTTTTGCCCGCACCGCAGTGACCAGAGTTGTTTGTGCAACTGCCCGAGTTTGCACCGCATTGACAATCTTTAGAGTCGCAATCTGTATCACTCGTACACGCAGCGGCTATGCCACTACCACCGCCTCCGCCTCCACCAGGATCCGGCGGACAATTGTCCGGATCATCAAAGCAGGCAGAGCATGTGCATGTTTGACGGATCACCTTGGAAGGTTCAAATGCAAATCGTCCGATGACTTCGCCATCTGCGTTAGCACCTTCAAGCGCGCATGTTTCGTGGTACCATCGATTGTTGATGCCTTGAAATATTTCCGGCTGTTCCGCGATTTTGACATAATACGAGGAATAGTAATTGAGTGGTTGTGTTGAAGGTTGAGCGCCTGGCAGCGAACTAAGAAGTCCCCATGTATTGAACGACCCCGTATGGGGGATGTTTTCATGGTAGTACCCATCTATGGAAATATTGTACTTAACAGTGCCACCACACACCGTGTCAGACTGCACACGCAGTGCCGTATTCGAAACACCGCATTCAAATACAATAGGAAACGTTGCCGCGGTGGGTGCATACCCGGAGATCCCTTGGGTGATACGGCATTTCCAATTGCGTGATGATGTTTCAAAATTGGTGACTTTGTAGGCATAGGCAGAACCCAAAATTTCCCAATAGGGACTCCGTGAAGAAGCATTCAGTGTCTTTGTGATTTGCTCAAGATACGGTGGAGTCTGACCTGGGCGCGGTTCTGTTTGAATGGTCACCAACAGGGTTCCGGCACCAAGTCCCCACACTGCTGCGCCCACTTCTGCCTTGCCTTGGCATTTTCCGTTGATGCAAATATTGGATGTGCAATCGTCGTATTTCACGCACGTTTTTTGAGCGGTGTAATAGATCGGGTCCATTGCGATATACGATTCACACGGTGGGCAAGCACCACCGCACAACACCGTTTGATTATGATAACACCCGCCGCCACAATCGATATCGGTTTCATGGCCATTTTGTCGTCCATCGCTGCATCCAATCGCCACACAGGTGCCATAGCCCGCATGGTTGGTATTGCACACCAATGGGCTTAGACAGTGATTGTCGTTGGTACAGCTTTTCCCAACACCGCAATCAACGCATCCACCACCGCCACAATCTACATCACTCTCGCCCTCGTCCCATTGATTGTTGGTGCATGGGTCCAAAATGGCATCCGTATTGACATCGGCAACACGATTGAAGGTATCCACTTCAACCTGCGCATCAGTCCCTGCACTTGTGAATGTTGTTGTTGTTGTCCTGGTTTGACCAAGGGTTGTGCTGACCACCGTCACGGTGATCGACGTTCCACTGGCCACCCCTCCAGCGCCCACGACGATATTTGAAGGATTGGAAGCATCAACAATCACCGATGTGGATGCCCCACCGATGGTTACAATTACGCGTGTCGTTGTGTTGGAACTCACATCGCTAAATGAACTTGTCATCGACACTTCGCTGTCGCTCTGGGTTTGATACGTTACTTTTTTTCCAAAACTTTCGATCTTCATGGTATCGCTGCTAGAAGCGTCGGTTCTGATGCCGGTCACCGTGCTTGAAAAATTTTCGCCGGTTACATTGAGTGTTCCACCGTTTTCTGTGTACTCACCTAGACTTGATACCGCGATGGTTTGATCCTCCGTAAAATCAACATACGTATCCATGATGGTGCGCGGCGGCGTGCACGTACATTTTGAAAACGACGGCATCACACGACCCGATTCTTCAATCACTTCGCCATCGCGCATCCCTGTTTGTGCCCCACTTTCATTGGTCACCAGCACATTCAAAGCGCCTGACGATGAAACACTCATGGTCGTTGCCCCCGCAGCAAAAGGACATGGCAAAACGCCGATGCGTGGGGTGACCGGTGCGAAATAAAGCAAGTTACCGTTTGTTCCGTTGCCCGAATAAATCAGAGGTGCGCTTGCGTCTGTGCTTCCATCGTAGGTCCATGTGTTGGCCACCGTATCAAGGGTGATCCGTCGCTCTTCTTGGGGAATGTTGTTGTCGTAAACCCGAAGATAATACAGCCCATCGCGCTCGCCATTCGTGTACCCAAATGGCACAAGCGCATGGCCCCCTTTGAAGCCTGCTTCTGTTTTGATCGCGATGGCAAGCCGCCATGCTTCTGTTTTCCCGGGCGTTAAAATCTCCCGCAAAAACGGCATCACATCTTTGGCCTGAAATGTTTTTGTATCTTCAAGAAGCTCTGGAATTTTTTGTGTCGCAGCCCAATATGCAAGTTCTTCTTTGAGTGGAATATTGTCTTCAAATTCAAGCGCGGCAACGGTGGCCGCACCAAAATCCTGGGGTGACAATCGCTTGAGATGAAACAACAACGCAAGAACAGCAAAACCCTCGCTTCGCCCAGCCTCAAGGGTCGCATTCACACTTGCGATCCAATTTTCGGCAAGCTTCGTGGGCACACATGGATCGGAATTGGCCTCACAAACGTTTGCTTTACCAAACATGCGCACAGCCAATGCAGTACGCATGCGTGCCCCGGGATCAGCACCACCAAAATTAGGGGAGCTAAACGCATCTTGCGTAAAGTTGAATCCATTGTCCGAACGCTCAGAAATTTCCTTGCCTGACGCACAGGAAATAACGAACAAAGTGCAAACCAACACCAAAATTCGGCGCATCCGTCCATGCACGAAGGTCATGTCGGTTTAGATAGTCATAACTACTATGGGCAAAGCAAACAATGGGCGTAAAACGAATTATCAGGCATCTTCGTAGAGCCACGTAGACAGGTAGCGCTCTCCGGTGCTTGGAATGATCACCACCATCTGCTTTCCTTCGTTTTCAGGACGCTTGGCCACCTCAAGTGCTGCTGCCAAGGCTGCACCCGAAGAAATGCCCGCAAAAATGCCCTCTTCTTTCGCAAGACGACGCGCCCAATAACCCGCATCTTCGTTGGACACTTGGATAATCTCGTCAATAAGTGCGGGTTCAACAA
>SXGS01744488.1_pt1 | contig 82744 bp, 75 predicted proteins | sample 3174681 | NCBI WGS metagenome assembly SXGS01 (sample SAMN11356861, study PRJNA531348) | freshwater metagenome | isolation source: freshwater sample F1-80 | place: China: Fuxian Lake, Yuxi | collected 2017-12-25 | reverse complement strand
CTACGTTTTCTCCAATCGTTCATCAACCACGCCCGCTTGGTGACCTTGGTCGTTCGGCTGCAAACACGGTGGCAAAGCCTCCCAGTCCAGCGGAGATTTTGATGGAAGACGATCTCGTGGCCCTGTTCGCTTATGATCGTTGGGCCAACCGCAAGGTCCTCGACGCCTGCCGCCAGTTAACTGCGGAACAGTACATCGCGGAACCTGTTCCTGCCTGGTCGTCGGTGCGCACGACGATCGACCACATCGCCCTAGCAACCGAGTTCAACCTGCGCTCGCTGGCCGGCGCCCCGGATGACTGGCTCCCGACCGAAGCCGAGTTGGTCACGGTGGACGACGTGACCCGGTTGCTGGAACGTGCCTACTGCCGTTTCGAGGATTTGCGTCCGATGCTGGTGCCGCAGTGGCTCAACACCTTGCTGACGCTGCGCGCAATCGGCCGCACTTTCACCCTGCCGCGGTGGGCGATTCTGCGCCACATTGTCAATCATTCGACCTACCACCGCGGCCAGGTCGCCTCCAAGCTCAAACGGTTCGGGATCGAACCATCGAACACGGATTTCTTCTGGTGGGCGATCGAGCAGATCCCCCAAGAGCAGGCCGAACAAAACGCTGAACCCGAGTTGCCGACCACGGGTTTTTGAAATCGAAGCTCGCTCGCGGCAACCGGGTTAGCGTGGGCGTTCGTCCGTGGAATCATGATCCACATACTCTCCCTCAAAACACTTCCAAGTCCCGAAACCAACGACCATCAGGTCCGCTTCATCGTCGATGGCGAGGATTGGCCTGGCGCTTCGTCTCTTGGCCTCGATCCGCGCGAGTTCTTCCGGCAGTCCGCCTTGAAGACAAACGGATCGTTGACTGTGGGGCGTTGCGATTGTGGTGTCATTGGCTGCTGTGATACGACCGTTGACGTAATTCGGACAGATGTATCCGTTGCTTGGACTGATCCGACCGGATTGAATCTAACTTTCGATCGAGACGCATACGACGCAGAAATTGATCGGGCAATGACGGATACTGAATGGGAAGACGTCAATAGGACTGTTGAACGTCTTGCGGGAGAAATACTTGTTGCTCATGACCTTAATGGATTTCATTTCCAATGGGCGTCCGCTAGAATCAAATCAGGAATACTGACATTGTCGTACGTCATGCGAGATCAACAGAAACTGATTGAACTTCCATGGCACGGCAACTCTATCGCAACCGCGTTGGAGATTGTCCGGCAATTCCGAGAATCACGGACGAACATTTAAAGGATTAGATTCTGCGGTGATCGAAGAGAGAGAGCCTGGAGGAGGAGAGGCTGTCTAACGGGAGAGAGCTGGCATCAGAGTAGACTAGCCAGATATCTAATCCAAGGTTCAAGTAAGCCGCTGCCACAGCTTGTTCTTGTGCGTCGCCTTAGGGTATTAGATGCGTGTGTTCGCCTGGGGTTGCTGGACTTTCTGGCGAACTTTGGCTGCGTAATTGATCCCACAGCCGTGAATGGGAATTGCCTGGCGATAAACTGGCTTCAGTATATGTATTTTGTCAGCGGTTGGCGATGCTGGTTTTGAGTGGTCAATTGAGCTAGCGACGTAGCGTCTACGCTGTTGAGCCAACTCGATTCAACTTTTCGATGCGATATTTGCGCTGAGGGTTACTGGCCAGGGTGACCAGCCAGTCTGCTAACTGGTGTCGTAACCGCGGGTCGGCGGGGGCGTGATTCCGTACAGCTTGAGTGCGCCTCCACAGTGCTCGCACCTCGGCTGCGGTTTGGGTACGGACTGCTTCGGGCACACTGTCAGCGTGTATACCAACTGCAAAGTCACCGTCACCAGCCACTTCAGTAGCTCGATGTCCTGCTGACTGCGTGCGCTGGCTAGACCGTAATGCCTTACCTTGCGGAAACCGCTGGGTAAGACATGTTGTAGGAAGCGACGTATGAACTCCTGGGCTGACACCTTCAGCGTGTGGACTTTGCGGCTGCCGACTGGTCGGTATTCGTACTTCACTTGTCCCTGGAGATCCTCGCCAGGTTCAATTGACTGAATCCGGTGATTGCTGATGGCGACGCGGAAAATGTAAGGCGCCAAGTACTTCATGGCTGCTTGGCCGGCTCCGACTGGCTTGCAGTGAACTACCCATTCCGCCTGCCATACGTCCGCTGGGAACTGTTCGAGCAGTCCGGGTTGACGCAGGGAGTGATTTTTCGAAGTAGTCGACGTTGGAGTCGCCCGCGCGGCGATCCAGCAGGAACACATCCCATGTCTTGGCATCTCAAGAAATTGCTTGCTCGGTCGACTCAAATCGAGCATTTCTCGTAAACATCTCAACATTTTCCCCGCTACAATGAAGGCTCGCCGCGCAGCGGCTTACTTGAACAAGACGTTGGAGACAGAATGCTGGTGTAGCGTGGCGTAATATCAATCGAGCTGCGATATCATCTGATACTTCAGTCCCAACCTTGTTGGTCCGCATCGCTCAACTTTCCGTTCGGACATGGAAGTGTGACGAATCATAAATGGAAAGCGTTTACATCGAAACCACCGTTCTCAGCTACCTGGTTGCGTTGCCTGCAAAGGACGTCGTGATTGCTGGCCACCAAAAGACCACTCAAGATTGGTGGTCATTTCGCCGAAACGCCTTCGATTGCTACATATCACAGGTCGTGATCGACGAAATATCTGCCGGTGATCCTTCCGAAGTAAGAAAACGGCTTGCCGTGGCAGATTCTCTAGATTCGTTGGCGGCGACAGAAAGTGCCGAACAACTAACTGAGTCCATCATGAAATCGGGGATTCTGCCGCCAAAAGCTATTCGCGATGCGGCGCACATTGCCGTGGCGACGGTCCACAAGGTACAATACTTGTTGACCTGGAACTGCAAACATCTAGCGAATGCTCAGATTGCGAAACGTGTCGCGAATCTGTGTCGCTTGGCTGGTTATGAAATGCCAACAAGTTGCACTCCTGAGGAGCTTATCGAGGAACCAAGCAATGAAGAATGATCCGATCGTGCAACAGGTCCACGAAACGCGTGAACGGCTTGCAGCGGCGTTCGACTACAACGTTGCTCGGATCTTTGCGGATATACGGTCACGAGAGAAACTAGTTGGTGATCGGCTAAAAGATCTCAGGAACAGTCCGAACAAACCGATGCACCCAAGCGGCGGATCGGCCGCTTCTGGGATGGAGAATTCTCCTCCCGGCGCTGGGTGACCGGCGGCGCTCGCGCTGTGAATACTACCGATAGCCTTTGTTCTCGGAGAAGTTGGCTTTCGGAGGGCCGCCAGGTTTTTCGAGTAGGAAGACTTTGAAGTCGAGGAGACCGAACCAGACTGGATCGGCCACGACGGCCTACACATGCAAACTCCCGTAAGCCTCCAAATTACTGATGACATAGTGGGAACCGGACGTCCAGCTGTTCCTGGTGACGTTTGCCGTCTGCCATTGTCGATGCACGAGACCGAAAGGCGACGTTCTCTTCAGTTCGGAAAAAACGGACCGTACACGATTCGCGTCGGGGCCCGCGATGGTTTCGTGGGGATCGAATATGCATTGCTGGGTATGAAGATTGGCAGACAACGAACGGTTGTTGTTCCACCCAACCTGACATACCACGAACGAAAGACGTACCGCGATCTACCCGAGAACTCGATGCTCATCTACAATCTCTCGCTGTTATCACTCGGCGAGAAATGGGATTCAGAGATGGAACGCAGACTCAATCGCTGCTCCGAAAAACGGGGGAATGACTAGATCGGTTTCGCCTGCGACCTGATGGAAAATCTAGTTGCCGCGACTGGGTGATCGCGGTCGTTATCGGGCTCAGTCCTCTCGAAGGCCATCGCGATGCGAAGACACGAACTCACCGTAAACCTATTGCTCGCGTTCGGTCCGTTTGCGGTTGGGCTGGCAGCTCTCGTGCTTCTGACAACCATGTTGACAATCCTGTTATCGCTGGCGTGCTTCGTCACTGGACTCGTACTACTTGTGTACGCGAAATACAACCTATTCCAACGCGGGATCTGGGTGAGCTTCGGAACCGCTCAAATGCACGTGACCGCCAGCAAAGCGTACTTGCAGGCCTATGGCTTCATTGTCATTGGTGTTGCTACGACTCTCATCGCCCAACTCACGTTCTATGGCGCACGTTAGCCGCAACCGCTAGATCTCGCGAATCCTTTTCTCGATCGTACGAACTGTGGCAACATGTTGCATCTGAGGTCTTCTCCCAGATAAACTAAACTGCCGAATCGCACAACTCACTGGGAAAATAGAGACTCCCGATCCAACGGGTGCGTCTCAGCCGCGAAGGGTGCCTTTTTAACATGGTGGCCCGGTCCGATCGCCGACTCTCGCCTGATCAGTCAAGAAAACAACGAAGTCACCTTTTGGGCTCGCCCTAAGGCGCAACAGTCAAAACGATCCAAGCGTAGCCGTCGGCCCGCCGAACCATTTACACTCAGTTGCGTCGAATTTGTCCGACGTTGGGCGTTGCACATCTTGCCCAAAAGTTTCACCCGAACGCGACGCTACGGGCGATTTAGCGGAGCCAAGTGTGATGCCTATATCGAGCTGGCCACCAAGTTACTCGATATCAAGCCAAAGGACTTGGAACCTTCGGCAACGCTCGTCGCTGTTCAGGGCCGTCGAGCGCCCGTCGCGTCCCGCTCAAGCAACCCGACGGTTAGTCTCAAAAAAACGGATCCAACAAAAAAGGCTTCACTCGAACTGCCAGCAATGACCTTCGTACCTTTGCCAGGAAGTTCAACGCTAGCGACCAGATTGCCGAACGCACCATCTCAAACTCAAGCCCACTTCAATACCAATGAGCCAACCAAACCACGCTGGCATCGACGCTCAAACGGACTCACCAGCCAGCATCACCCGATTCGAATCATGCCAGACTTGCATGTGAGACTCTACAATCGTTAAGATGCTATACCAGTAGACTGAGCGTTCAGTCGGAATCCGCATAGCCAGGATCGCACAGTATTCCCGCCGCTCCGGCAGCTCAGCTCAACGCACAATCTGACCCGCTGAGTACAACAGGTCAGATTGCAATACGTTCGGCAGGAAGGCAGCAGATGATATCACGTCGACGATTCATGCAGACGACCGGAGCGCTAGCCGCCAGCTTGGCGTCACGGCGAGGACCGGTTATGGCCGACGAGCGAGTCCGAATAGCAGCGGAATGGCGAATGCCTGATGAAGCGGCGCCACACCAGTGTACGTGGATGGCCTTTGGGCCCGACGTAGAGATTTGGGACGATTTGATTGCCGACGTGCGCCAGAACCTCGCGACGGTCGCGCAGGCGATTTCAAAATTTGAGCCAGTGATGATGCTTGTCCGGCCTGACGAACGGAGACTGGCCACCAAACTCTGTGGTGATCGGGTGACGCTGGTCGATGCTGAACTGGACGACCTTTGGATTCGCGATACGGGACCCACGTTTGTCCTAAACAAGAAAAGTGAACTGGGTGCGGTTGACCTCAACTTCAACGGCTGGGGCGAGAAGCAGGAATGCGATGACGATGCCAACGTGGCGGAGTTGATCGCTAGCCACGCCAAGGCCGCATACTTGAAGACCGAAATTGTCGGCGAGGGTGGCGGAATCGAGGTGGACGGCGAAGGCACTGCCATCATCACCGAGAGTTGTTTCCTGAATGACAACCGCAACCCGGTCTTTGAGAAGCCTGATATCGAGACCGAACTGATGAAATTACTCGGGCTGAAAAAGATCATCTGGCTGCCGGGAGTACGCGGAAAGGATATCACCGACGGCCACACGGATTTCTATGCAAGATTTGCGCGTCCCGGTGTCGTGTTGGCGGGACTCGAAATGGACCGCAAATCATTTGATTATGACGTGACGCGCAAGCATCTGGAGATTCTGAAAGAGGCGACGGATGCTCGTGGGAAGAAACTGGATGTGGTGACGCTTGAGTCACCACGGCGGGTGCGTCAGGAATTGCGGACGGAGGACTTTGCAGCAGGGTACATCAATTTCTATGTGGTCAACAATGCCGTCATCGCGCCACAGTTTGGCGACATGAACGCCGACGCAAGATGCAAGGAAGTACTGGCTGGTCTGTTCCCGAAACGGGAGATCGTTCAACTCAATATCGACGCCATCGCTGCCGGGGGCGGTGGCATTCATTGTGCAACGCAACAACAACCCGCAAAGCCTGCCGAAATCGGCTAAGGCTGCCCGTTGCCGCACCGTACGTGCGGGTCCGCATACTGCGGTTCAACGAAGATGAGCAAGTGAGGCCCAGAGAGTCTTTAGGCTCAATACTCCTTGTGCTTGCAACCAAACGTGCGTCATGCTGACCCCGCTCGCGATCGTCTTGGCCATATGCCAAGGCCCTTTGCGACTACGGGCGTGTCGAGCGGCTTGGCGACGCGGAACGCCTAACGCGATGAGCTCTCGGCGACGGGTGCGTACGTGACGCCAACGCTTCCAATAACAACATCGTATTCGGCGACGTATCCACTGTTCCAAGCTTGCGAACAGTTTCAACTGCGACGCCAGTCCGTAATAGCCCATCCAGCCACGCACAAAGCGTTGCAATTCTAACTCTAGCAGCGATTCAGTTCATTTGGTCAACAGCCCCGATTGACGTCACAACCAACATAATATCCACATCACCCCTAGAGTGGCGTCCGTATCAAGTCATATCAATGGCCTTCGTTCTAAGCTCGACACCGGCTACCACTTCGGCCATAATTTCGGCATGCGGACCACAATAAGCGGCGGATCGCCCGTGTCCAGTTGCAAACTTCCTTGGCAGGTGAAAATTGTTCGACGGACTCAATCAGGCGGCGCTCGGAGTATATCGGCAAGCGGTAGAAAATGCTTGCGCACTAGGTGTGCATGAAACTGTTCTTCCGTCAGGTACCCATGTCTTGGATTTTGGCGTCCAAGTTTCTGGAGGACTCGCTGCGGGATTGCAACTGGCTAGAGTCTGCACGGCTGGACGAGCGAATATCGAGATCGGAACCGGTGAGCGTACGGTCTGGCGAGGGCCGTGGGTCAACGTGCGCACGGACCAACCGGTCGCGGCGTGTATGTTGAGCCAGTATGCTGGATGGCCCGTCAAGCACGAGAAATTTTTCGCGATGGGCTCCGGGCCGATGCGTCTTCGTCGCGGACGCGAAGAATTGCTGCGCGAGCTGTCCGCAGTAGAACCGCAACCGTTGGCAGTCGGCACACTTGAGTGCGATCAGTTGCCAACTTGTGAAATCGCCCGCGCGATGGCCGAGCAATGCCAAGTCGACGCATCGTCACTGTGGTTAGCGGTAGCGCCAACTCGCAGCATCGCTGGCAGTATCCAGGTGGTCGCGCGTTGCGTGGAAACGTCGCTGCACAAACTACACGAACTTAAATTTCCCATTTCCTCAATCACCAGCGCATTCGGAGCGGCACCGCTGCCGCCTCCGACGCCCAATTTTGCCAAGGGGATCGGCAGAACTAACGACGCAATACTGTACGCTGGCCATGTAACACTGTGGGTCAACAGCGAGGACGAATTGATCGAAAGTATCGGGCCGAAGTTGCCCAGTCAGGCATCGCGCGACTACGGTTCACCTTTTGCCGATATTTTCAAGTCGTACAATTACGATTTTTACCAAGTCGATCCCGGACTGTTCAGTCCTGCTGAGGTGGTCATGATCAATTTGAAGTCGGGGCGCAGTTGGAGATTTGGTTCGCTTCGCCCAGACCTGATCTCTGCTTCGTTTGGCACAGTTGAATGTGCATGATCGAACGACTAGGGATTTTAGGTTCACCCGACAGTTGGTATGTCAAGGACCTGCGACGCGCAGCGAACTTGCGGGACAAGATCGATATCGCCGTACTGTCGTTTGCCGAATTGGCTGTCGAACTAGATGGCACGATGCCATGCGCTGTTACTTCGCGAATACGCCCGCCGAGCGACGTTGCACCTGCCGCGATCGATAAGACGCCGGTGGCAATCGACCAATTAGACGCGTTGATCGTGCGCACGATGCCGCTGGGGTCACTTGAGCAAGTCATTTTTCGCATGGATGCGCTGCAAGTCGCCGAGGCCTGCGGCGTGGTGGTTGCAAATCCGCCGCGAACGCTGGAAGTGGCCATCGACAAATGGTTGACATTGCATCGATTGAAACTCGCTGGTCTGCCAATCCCGCCGACGATTGCTTGTCAGGACCGGCAATCCGCGCTGATCGCCTTTGAATCATTGGGCGGCGATGTGTTGGTCAAGCCACTGTTTGGCGGTGAGGGGCGTGGCATCATTCGCGTGTCGGATCGCGATATGGCTTGGCGAGTTTTCGGATCGCTGGAACAGTTGGGGCAAGTGCTGTACTTGCAAAAGTTCTTGCCACATTTGGGCTATGATATTCGAGTCTTGATGATCGGAAATAATATCTTGTCGGTCAAGCGAGTGGCACCCTCGGGTCAGTGGCGCACGAATCTCTCGCAAGGGAGCGTAGCCGAGTCGCACAAGATCACTAACGAGCAGCTCGATCTGGCTCTGCAAGTCCATACTGTGCTGGGAGGTTGTATGCTGGGAATCGATTTGCTGCCGACCGTCGACGGCCAACTTGTGGTGCTGGAAGTCAACGCAGTACCAGGATGGCGCGGAACCGCCGCCGCATTGGGGGTCGACATCGCTTCACTAGTTCTCGATACGCTAGACGACTTGGTAGGCGAGGGAACGGAACTTCGATGAACGTCGCCGAACGGTTGCGCGCGGTCGCCCAAGCTCGTCCCGACCAAGTTGCCATTGCTACTGCCACCAGCCGCTATATCGCCAATCAGCCCCGCCAGTATCGGTCGATCAGCTTTAGCGAACTTCAGCAGCGGACTTCATCGATAGCCGCAGGTTTGCAGCAGATGGGCGTGGCGCCAGGCATGCGCATCGTCTTGCTGGTTCGTTTTGGAGCAGATTTTATTGCGCTCGTTTTCGCACTGCTCAAAGCCGGTGCGGTAGTTGTGCTGGTAGATCCAGGAATGGGGCGTCGGAACTTGATCGACTGCCTGGCTCAGACGAATCCACAGGGTTTCGTGGCGATCGAGCTGGCTCAACTGGCACGCATGATCTTGTACCGCAAGTTTCCGCAAGCGAAATACAACGTTACCGTGGGCCTTCGATGGGGAATCCTCCCTGCACCGACGCTCGATTCGCTCGGCCGCGTTTCGCCTGAGTTGTATCTTGCTCCCAAGATCGATGATGACGATCCAGCGGCAATCATCTTTACCACCGGCAGCACCGGACCACCCAAAGGTGTTTTGTACACGCACCGTACTTTCAACAATCAAATTGATCAGTTGGTCGAACACTACGGCATTGTTCCTGGTGGCAAGGATCTCTCTGGATTCCCGCTGTTCGGATTGTTTAATGCGGTCATGGGGACCACAACCATCATCCCGGACATGGACCCAACTCATCCCGCCGATGTCGATCCGCCGAGATTGCTGGATGCTATCGATCAATGGCAAGTCAATCAAGCTTTTGGGTCGCCTGCGCTATGGTCAGCAGTAGGACGATACTGCGAGAAAACTGGACGCAAGATTCCGTCGCTCAAACGAGTGCTGTCCGCCGGAGCGCCGGTATCACCGCGCGTGCTGAGATCGCTGCGCGAAAGCATGAACGAAATGGGCGAAGTATTTACTCCCTACGGAGCCACCGAGGCGCTGCCGGTCGCTTCGATCGAGTCACGCGAAGTGCTCGAAGAGACTGCAGCGCAGACTGCTCGTGGCGCGGGTACATGCGTCGGCCGCCGTTTTTCGGGAATCGATTGGCGCGTGATTGAAATCGACGACGCGCCGCTGGCGAGCATCGACCAGTGTAGGATACTCTCTCGCAGCGAGATCGGGGAATTGATGGTCAGCGGTAGCGTCGTGACGCGGACCTACCTCACACGCACGGACCAGAACGCATTTCATAAAGTTATCGATGGTGATCGCGTCTGGCATCGTATGGGCGACGTCGGCTATTTGGACCAACTCGATCGATTCTGGTATTGCGGACGAAAATCCCATCGCATTCAAACTGTTTGGGGACCAATGTATACCGATCCTTGCGAAGCAATTTTCAATTCTGTTCCCGACGTCTATCGTTCGGCGCTAGTTGGACTTGGCCAGCCAGGTAGTCAATTGCCTGTCATGATCGTCGAGCCGTGGCCAGAGCATCGTCCCAAGGCTGGCATCATGAAACACGAACTCGTTGGGCGACTGCAGGAGTTTGCTCGCCAGAGTCCATTGACCGAACGAATCGAACGGATTCTGATTTATCCTGGTCGACTGCCTACCGACATTCGTCACAACGCAAAAATCTTCCGCGAGCAACTAGTGCCGTGGGCCAAAACGAAAGTGGAGTCATGAGATGGATTTAGGGCTAGCCAAACAGACAGCGATCATCGTGGGAGGTGCCAGCGGCATCGGCCTGGCAACAGCAAAGCAGTTTCTGGAAGAAGGCGCAATCGTTGAAATTTGGGATCGCAACCAAAATGTCGCTGATGTGGCCCGCGCGGTGGCTACCGACATGAATATCGATTCCGAGCGAATGCGAGGGCGGCAAGTCGACATCACCGTGGAAGGCGAGTGTGTAGAAGCGACCACTTTGGCGATGCGGGAAGGCGGATCGATTCAGCACGTCGTGCATGCCGCCGCGATTGGTTCAGGAAAATTCGGTTTTCCCTTCTCGAACCTTCAGCCACGTGATTGGCCGCGCGTCTTGGAGGTGAACATCATGGGCATGGTCAACATCGTACACGCTCTGGCACCAGCCCTAAAACAAAGTGGGCAAGGTAGCATTGTGTTTCTCGGTTCGGTGGCTGGCCAGATTGGTTCGCAGACCGATCCACCCTACAGTGCCAGCAAGGCAGCGAACATCAATTTCATGCAGTGTGTCGCCAAGGACTTGGCACCGTACAGCGTGCGCGCCAACATCGTCAATCCCGGCATGGTGCAAACGCCTCTCAATCGAGGCGTCTGGCAAGCTTGGCACGACCAACAACCGCTCGACCAACGCAAATCGTACGAGGAGTGGGCCGGAGACAAGGTAAAGCACGTCATTCCGCTGAAACGATGGCAAACTCCCGAGGACATCGCCGCCATGATCGTCTTTCTGTGCAGTTGCCGCGCGAACTCGATCACTGGTCAGACAATCAACGTGGATGGTGGCTTCGTTATGCACTGGTAATGTTGGGCATGTTGGGCATGGCCATTTGAGCGGTTCAGCCGTCAGTCGAGGAACCTATGAATTTGTTTGCTGCGGCAGAAGCTGAGAACCTACGTCAAGTCATGCCGTTGGCCAGTCGTATGCGGCCGCGCAAGTTGAGCGAGTTCGTTGGCCAGCAACATTTCTTGGGCGAGGGCAAGCTCTTGCGGCGAATGATTGCGTCGCGCAGGCTCGGTTCCATTTTGCTGTACGGTCCGCCGGGAACGGGCAAGACAACGTTGGCCCATTTGTTAGCTCGCGAAACGGGAGGAACCCTGCGTCCGTTGAGCGCGGTCAGCAGCGGCGTTAAGGAACTGCGCGAGATCCTCACGTGGGCGCGAGATGAAGTCAGCGCTGGCAATCCACGGCCTCTTCTGTTCGTAGACGAGATCCATCGCTTCAATCGCTCGCAACAAGATGCGCTGCTGCCGGACGTCGAAGAAGGCATCGTCAGTTTGATTGGCGCCACGACCAGCAATCCGTTCTTTGCAGTCAACGGTGCATTGCTGAGCCGCAGCCAAATCTTCCAATTCGAACCGCTCGCACCGGGCAACATCGTCGATTTGCTTCGCACAGCTTTAGCGGACAAAGAGCGTGGCTTGGGCTCAATATCCGTGGAAGTAGAGTCAGAGACATTGGACTATCTCGCTCAAATCAGCGAAGGAGACGCACGCCGGGCGCTGGGAGCGCTAGAGATCGCGGTACTGTCAACCGCCCAGCGTCCCGTGCGCTTGACGATGGAGTTGGCTCGTGAATCGGTCCAACAAAAGACCATTCAATACGATGGCTCGGGAGATGAACACTACGACATCTCCAGTGCATTGATCAAGAGCATTCGCGGCAGTGATCCTGACGCGTCGCTGTATTGGCTGGCTCGCATGTTGGAAGCCGGCGAGGATATTCGTTACATTTGTCGGCGGCTGGTCATTTTGGCCAGCGAAGATGTTGGTAACGCCGATCCCGCTTCGCTAACTCTGGCCGTCTCGGCTGCCCAAGCATGCGAATTGGTAGGCTTGCCCGAGTGTCAATTGACTCTTTCGCAAGCAGTGATATACCTGGCCTGCGCGCCAAAAAGTAACTCGGCAACTGCCGCCATTGGTTTGGCCAGACGCGAAGTACGCGAAGGCCGACTCATTCCCGTACCAATCCATCTGCGCGACAAACACTACGCTGGAGCCGATCAGTTGGGACATGGCCAAGGGTATGTCTATCCACACGATTTGCCCGACGGGTACGTCGAACAGGATTACCTCGGTGTCGACAAAACTTTTTATCATCCCACGGATCGCGGTTGGGAAGCTGCCCAAAAGAGCCGCTTAGATGCCATCCGAAAGACAGAATGTAATCTGCCAGTAAAAAAGTAGCAGGCACATTCCATACGTACACATCTTGAAATACCGTGATACCAACTACTTAGGCGAGCGGCAGATAGTTTCTTACCAATACAAGCCCGAAGCGCAAGCGAGTGTATGCCAGGATTGACGCACTCGCATGCGCATCGGGCTTGTATTCGCTGAGGCCTTGGTAAATTCCCATCTGCCGCTCGCCTTACTGCGACGTCCACCAGTCGATAACGAGAATCGTCATAGTCTATTTCCCTTGAGCGATTGGCAAATCTCTCCCGATCACACGCGCCACGCTGTTTTCATAAGTCAATCCTCACGTGATTTGCTTGCTGATCAAATTCACATGAAGGTCGATCTTTTCGCGCTGATGATGCGTAAAATTGTCTTGAACCTCGGCAAGCTTCCATTTGCTAATGGCGTCAGTCGCGAATTCGACAATGAAACCATGGAGTTTTTCATTTGTCCAGCCAAGGCACGTGGCAAATACGTCGAAACGACTGAGCTTGACGTTCTTAAAATGTTTCGCCCCTCCAAGTTCCAATGCCAACTGATCCGAAGCAAGATAGGCGACCGTCGCTACGATGTCATATGCGGGTGCAAGGGATGCTGACCTGCCATCGTAGTACAGCACGGAGAAATTCTTTAGATGGGCATCACCATTTCCGCAAATCACACAGAATACAACCAATTTGAGAAACTCTTCCAATGATTCAAATGCAATCCACTGAAGAACTCTGGCAATCTCTTCGTAGCTACCGCGGTACTGTTCATTGCCGCAGGGTCGATCTAAAATTTGGGCGAAATCCTCCATGTGAATGCGCCTTGTGTTTTTTCGGTCAAATCGTTCGCAAACATAGACGTCACCGTTTCCAATAGGTAAGTCTTCCGGAACCGAATCAAAATCCGTGACTTTTCGCAATTCGAACACTGGTGTCAAAATACCTGACGCTCGAGCCCAATGCATTGTCGCGAATTCACAGCGAGGTAAATCTGGATATTCAGGAGAGTGGAACTTTGCTATGTACTCGGTACCCTGAGCGTTCGCATTGGTCGTCAGCCCCCGTCCCGCCAATCGCGCAGAAAGTTTCCACTGCGCTCCGGCCAATGAAAAGCTAAACAACTGGGATCGTGAAACCGTCTGACCTCTCTTACTTTCAGTTCGCTTTCGCACAAGCGGCTCAGTTGGACTCAAGGTCAAAGCGCCTGGCAAGTTCTCTCCTAATTGAGTCAGGAGGGTAAAAGTATCCTCCTCATCAATGCGGAGTAACCGCGATCTCCAACGGCGCATTACGCCTTGTGGCAATAGATGACTGAACCATCCTATTGGCCCACCGACGTGGATTGGCTTTGGGAATCGATCTTCAAATATCTGTCCCAAAATCGGTCTTGAGTCGATGTGGGACTCAAGGTACTCATCAGAAAACGTGAATGCTTCGCTTTCGTCTTCAAAATGCTCGAGTATTCCCACGTCGACATCACCAAGCTTTACGCTCAGCGCATTCATCTTGAGCCTGCTTTGCGACTATTTGCCATGGAACCCTCTGCCACCGTCGCTATGGAGGGACGCAAATCAGTTTGGTCGCCGACGCGATCATTCACAAAACTATAGAAGTAGCCTGTAAGTAGCTTGCGGCGATGAAGTCTGAATTGTTTCTCATCATCCTTTAGTAGCAGCCTGACGGCATTCTCGTCAAGAATGTGAGATTCAAGTACGGTTGCGTCAACGCTTGAATTCCTCAACATTTCGCGTTTTAGTCCGGTAATCTTAATTACCACATCCGTACCAATCTTTTGCTTTCCAACCAATGGCAAGAGTATTTTTTCTACGTTCAATTCATCCACGGAGCCACTTTGCGGATTCTCCTCTTCCGATTCTATTTCCTCAAAAAGAGTTTGCTCTGGGGGTGTCTGCGTGTTGGGAAGCTTTGGTTTAGCACCAAGCAGACCGAGTACGAAAACTTTGCCTGAAGCACGATTCATCGATATGAGCTTATCAAGTTCGGCAATTGGATTGTTGGGGTATTGGGCAGTTTGATCTCGCGTCAATGGCGTGAGCAAGCTTGCCAAAGCATCATCGGGTTTATCAAAAGCAGACGTTAGCTTAAGCAATCGATTAATGTAGGCATCAGTTACGTCATGGTGGTCTCCTGACAAAGCGCCATGCCAAATCCACTTTGCGGCTAATCGATCAACTCGGCTATTGTCTTCTGGAAATCGGTCGTAAAACGCACTGAGAAAAATAAGAGGCATTCGATACGGGAGCAGCTTCCAATGAGGGATGCCAGCCGAATTTTGGATGGTAAATACTGCCTTTCGAATCGCTCTTTCCGTTCTGGTGATCGAAGTGTCGGCGACTACTTCTGGAGACTCAATCGAAACCTTAGCAGTGATACCGCATGTTGACCTCAAACAACGCAGAAACAGGTCCGCGTCAATTTCGCCGAAGCCCATGTCAGTAAGCCTGGCTACAGCAGTGCGTATCGGCTTATCTCCCTCTTTGCCGTATCTGGCCTCAAAAATTTCTGATTCACGCATTCCAACGCCAGCAGTGTTGACTCGAGTGAAAATAAGCCTCATCAAACTGTCGTTAGCTCCTTGGACGATGTAGGCAGGAACCTCATACTCTCGCACCGCTTTTCCAAGTTCAAGTGCGCGATCAATGAGTTCGGGATTGCCTTCACCATATGGCCACACTCGTATCCACTTTAGCAAAGCAACGGAATTGCAAAGTACATTCAAAGGTATCCAACTTGCTGGAACCACACGTTTGCTTAGTCGAACAAATTCTTCGTTTTCTAAATCGTACCACGTTGCCCAGTAGTCACCCTTTGGTGTTATTTCCTTTCGAAGGAGACATGCAACCAAAGCCGTGATCCTTTGTTGCCCGTCAATCACCCATAAAGCATTATGTTGTTCTTTGGCTTGAACAGTATGCGGCCCAAAATGGAGGATTTCGCTTGGCGCACAGTCACGAGCGAGAAGCAAATCACCGATTGGAAAACCGCGACGGATTGAATCGAAATAGTCAATGACTTGCTTCGAACGCCAGCGGAGCGGACGTTGGAACGGAGGAATGCGAACTATACCATCGGTTGCCTCTTGCAAAAGCTGTTCAATCCGATAGCCTCGAGCTTCGGGGCGCCGGTTAAGAATTTTGTCGTTTGGCGGGTCACCAAATTGGAGCATTTATTGAACCTGGGCGCGAAAATTGAACTCGATCAAATGATTTTCAATGTAGCAGCGCCGCTATCTTTTAGCTACAGCAAGTGAGCCCCCACAGTCCAACAACGCCGAGAGCGCACACAACACGCCACCAAAGGTCACGTCGTGGCAGGCTTGGAATTCGGGAGCACGCCATCCAGCACTCCCAAAGCTGCCATGACGCGCTCTTCCGGACGAGTACACGCCGTGCCCATCTCCGCCTCAGCATCTTCAGTCGTCCGCTGCGATTATCGGAAGCCCGCTGCTCAGTCGTAGTCGAGGCCAACTGAATCGTATGCGACGCGGCCCCCAATGAGTTATCCGTCGTTGGCTCAGTACTCCTGAACTCGGCCTCTCCATTGCCGCAAGTAGCCTGCCCGCATTTAACCGATGCAGTGATTTGTGCAAGCTGTATTGACTTCCGCAGCCGCCCTGCTTTGATCGTCTTCCGCAGCGTGTCGTACTTCAGGCTCATCCGCTCCGCAACGTCCTGCTACTCTTTGGTTCGATTCCAACGCCCGATGGAAAACAATTCGATAGGATGGCGAGTTGCATTACCGATGACCAGTTCGCTGAGTATCTCGCCGATTACTGGGCAGAATTTGTAGCCATGTCCCGAACAAGGTGATGCGACGAGAACTTGCGAGTGATCGGGGTGGCGACCGATGACGAAATGGTGATCGGGAGTCTCAGTATATAGACACGTTTTGGTTAGCAGCAATTCGCCATTGAGCTGAGGAATCCGATCTCGCAGCGCGGCTCGCATCGATTGAATTTCATCGTCGCTGATGGCAGGGCGCGCTGCATCTGGATTCACCTGAGCGTCGCGATAGAAGTAGGCGACTTTGACTCCACCCGGCACATCGCCCGATTCGACCTGTGCGGGAAAACCATAAAATTCCTCGCCAGGCTTTGACTGCCAAATGTAGATTGGAAATCGATTGGGTAGAAACGGTTCGACTCCGCCTGTGGGCTCGAACCAAAACAGCGTTTGGAGAGTCACTCGCAATGGCAAGTCAAAATTGAAAATCCTGGGCCCCCATGCACCAGGAGCAATGATAAGTTGTTCTGCTTCGTAGGTTGCTCGGTGCGTGGTTACTTGGACGCCCAGCTTACTGGCTTTCCAACTGATCACCGGTTCTTCGAAGTGTAACTGAGCGCCATGCGCGGCGGCGCATTGCAAATGCGCAGTGATCGCCGCCTCGGGACGGACGAATCCAGCGGCGCGTTCGAACAAAGCAACAATTTCGTCGCTGGGCGTAAGTGCTGGGAATCGTCGATGTATCTCTGCCGCGTCCAAAATTTCGTGAGGCAGACCGTGAGTCAGCGCGCTAGCTAGGCTGCCTTGAAAGACCGTGCTATCCGGCGGGCCGATCATTAGGCCACCGGTAATGGTCAGTAAGGACTTTCCGGATTCCCTTTCGAGTTCTCGCCATAACTCGTAGGCTCGCAGCAGCAGTGGAACGTAGGCAGGGTGTTCAAAGTAGGCTTGGCGAATGACGCGCGAATGTCCATGGCTGGAACCACGATCATGCGCTGCCGTGAACTGCTCGATTCCCAGTACACGTTTTCCATGGCGAGCCAAGTGATAAGCGGCGGCACTGCCCATGCCACCCAGGCCCACGACGATGATATCAAACATTGGTTCGGTTCGCGAAAAAATTCATGATACGTCCCTGCGGTATTTGCCGTGTCGATGAATTATTCGTCGGTCACGCAACCTTCCGAGGCGCTCTTGACGTTTTTGATGTATTTGTAGAGGGTTCCGCGCGTAGCCTTCAACGGTGGCGCGACCCACGACGATCTTCGCTTGGCTATCTCAGAGTCAGAGACGGCAAAATCCAGACGATTGGTGTTTGCGTCTAAGGTCACGATATCGCCATCGTGAACCAGCGCAAGCGGTCCGCCAATTTGAGCTTCAGGAGTCACATGTCCCACGATAAAACCGTGCGATCCACCGCTAAATCGACCATCGGTCAACAGTGCCACGTCAGCTCCCAATCCAGCTCCCATAATTGCCGAGGTCGGCGTTAGCATCTCAGGCATGCCCGGACCTCCTTGAGGACCTTCGTAACGAATGATGATGACGTCGCCTTTGGCAAGTTTCTTGTCTTCGAGCGCGCGCAACATATCTTCTTCGCTATCAAAGCACTTTGCGGGACCAGAGAACTTCAATCCTTCTTTGCCGGTGATCTTGGCCACAGCGCCCTCAGGCGCCAGATTTCCTCGCAAAATTTGTATATGGCCGGTAGCTTTAATCGGCTTGTCAATTGGCTGAACGATTGCTTGGCCGGGTTTCAGACCAGGCAGATCTTGAATATTTTCGGCCAGCGTCTTGCCGGTGACCGTTATGCAGTCACCGTCCAGGAATCCTTCAGCGAGCAAATACTTCATGACTGCGGGGGTACCACCGATCGAATGCAAGTCCTCCTGAACAAACTTGCCACTGGGTTTCAAGTCTGCGATATAGGGTACGCGGTTGCTAACTGCCTGGAAGTCGTCGATCGTCAATGGCACATTGACGCTGCGCGCCATCGCGATCAAGTGTAAGACCGCGTTCGTCGAGCCTCCCAAGGCAATAACTACCACCATAGCATTTTCGAAAGCGCGCCGAGTCATAATATCACGCGGCTTGAGATCGCGCTGAAGTAAATTCAGTATCGCCGCGCCCGCTTGCTTACATTCGACCAATTTGTCTGGGTCTTCCGCAGGAATCGAGGCGCTGTACGGCAAGGACATCCCGAGCGCTTCGATAGCTGATGCCATCGTGTTGGCAGTGTACATGCCGCCGCAAGCGCCAGCGCCTGGACACGACCGGCGCACGATGTTCTCGCGCTGTTCGTCTGTAATTTGCCCAGACAGAAACTGACCATAGCACTGAAACGCGGAGACGATATCGAATGTGTCGCCATTCCACCGACCCGGCCGAATCGTGCCGCCATACACCATCAGCGATGGCCGGTTCAGTCTTCCCATCGCGATCAAGCAGCCGGGCATATTCTTGTCACAGCCCGGCAAGGCAACCAAACCGTCATACCATTGGCCACCCATAAGCGTTTCGATGGAATCCGCAATCAAGTCGCGAGATTGCAACGAGTAACTCATGCCGTCAGTTCCCATCGAGATGCCATCGCTGACACCGATAGTATTGAATCGCATGCCAACCAACCCGGCTGCAGTGACCCCTTCCTTGACCGCGTCGGCCAGCTTATTCAAATGCATGTTACACGGGTTGCCTTCGTACCAAACGCTGGCGATCCCGACTTGGGCTTTGTTCATATCGTCAGGTTTTAGGCCGGTGGCATACAGCATTGCTTGGGACGCGCCCTGACTTTTGGGTTGGGTAATTCGACTGCTATATTTGTTCAATGTTGGCGGCATGGGTCAATCTTTGGCTTGATCAAATGGTTAATACACTTGCATGGTGATGTAGTCTACAAACACTGGCTGAGTGTGGGTAGCACCATTCACATACTTGCACGCAAGCCCGGTTGGCGCAGTGGCTTGGGAAGGTGATTCTTAAGGGTGCCGCACACGAATTTTGTCCAGGCAAGCGGGTGCGATCGCCAGCAGGCCACGGTCCAACCATCGGCCAGCTCCCCGCTCATCAGGCTTTCTCCCGCCATGAATCGACTCGCATCGTGATCGTCGAGTTCGCAAAAATGTACACCGCTGAGAAAATTGGCCCCGGCGACTGCGGACGGAAAGCTCGGGACAGTATCCCGCGATTGAATTTTCGCAACTTCGACACCAGCGACAGCCAATTCAATCCAGTCGTGCGGAGTCGCCTGTTGGAATCGGTGGATCTGATCGCCACGTCGAAACCACTGTCCAGCAACTCGCTCGGACCAATAATCTGCAGCGGGAAAGTCAGCTTCCACCCAGTTGGCTTTTTTGCGCGCGTCGAATGGAACGTGCCGACGGCCCGCCACAGCTTGATCATCGAGCAGAACGTCGTGGTTGCCAATGCGGCGGTAGGCTGCTGCAAATGCCCCAGCGCATTGATCGCGATGAGGCCAAAGTCGATAGGTGCCCGGCAGGTAGCTCGCCCAATGGTTCAGCTTCGGTTCGATTATCGGCTGCCAGTCGTTTGATAATTCGCACAACCATTGGAGGATGCCCTCGTTTTCGGCGTGGGCAAAAGTACATGTGGAATATACCAATCGGCCACCGAGGCGAACCAGCGCTGCTGCATTGCGAACAATACGTTGTTGTCGCGCGGCGCTGTGTTCGATCTGTCGCGCGCTAAAAGCCGACAGCGACTGCTTGCCCTTGCCGATCATAGATTGGCCAGTGCAAGGAGCGTCGACCAGCACACAATCGAACACATCGCCGCAGACGCGGGCCAGCGATTCGGTTTCTAAGCTGTGAATCAAGTAGTTATCGAACCCGCTGCGCGCCAAAGCTAACTCCAAAATACCCACGCGCGAATGAATGACTTCGTTGGCCAACACGAGACCAGCGCCGCCAAGTCGATCGAGCAAGCCCGTGGACTTGCCGCCTGGTGCGGCGCAAACGTCGCAGATCAATTGCCCCGGCCGCGCGTCGCAGAGAGCCAGTGCCAGCATGGAGCCTGCGTCCTGAATGTAGTAACCGCCCGAAGCGTACTGAAGAAACGCACCCGGTCGAACAGTTGAATCGACCAAGAACCTGCCAGGTTCGTACCATGGAACCGCCTCGGTTGCAAACGGCAGATGGTGAGGAGCATCATTGGAACGCATGCGCAGCGCTCGCCGCACGTGAGTCCTGGTAGCGTTTTCCAACTCTTGGATTTCATGACTGGGAATGATATCTGTACCGAACAGTGGCCCGAGTACAGCTTGCCAATCAATGTCCGGTCTGTTCAAAAGACAACGCTCCCAACGATAGTAAACTCAATTCGAGAGTTTCAGTTTGCCAAACAGCATCGCCTCTTGAGTGACCACATCACCGACCTGTTGAAAACCCATGCGATCGTACAGCTTGCGGGCAGGCGAGTTATCCATGCGAACCTCGAGTGTCACGGAGCTACAGTCGAGCGACTGTGCATACTCGACCACCGATTCGATCAACCGTCGTCCGATTCCTTGGCCTTGACGATCCGATACCACGGCCAAATCGTGTATGTTGATCAGCGGTTTGGCTGCGAAGGAAGAGAATCCAACAAAGCAGGTGGCGATGCCAACGGCCGTATCACCCTGCCAAGCCAGAAAAATTCGCGTCATCGGGTGCGATCGCAATCCTTCGATCAATCGCGCTCGCACATCTGGCCTCAACGGCTGCGAACCGCCCATCGCGTGCTGAGCATATTGGTCCGTGATTTCCAGTACCGCCTGTTGGTCTTCGCGACGATCAAGATCGGCCATGCGGATGACTAAACTTTGGACTACTTGTGCATGCATGAGCTGTCGATGCTTCCCATGGAAACGAGAGATTACCGCCAGAATTGCGGCATTCCATGGATCATATTTCTTTCGAGCCGCTTTCGCAAAGGGTACACGCCGGTGCAGATTTGCGAATTGAGATTTGATATTCCAAGCTTACAACCTGTTTCCCAACGAAAAAAGCGGCTCGTCAGAACTGAATCTGACGAGCCGCTTTTCATTTGCGCATCTCAGGGCTACCAAATTCGCTTATTAGCGAACGTAGCTGGTAGCTTGAATGACGCGTCGATTGTTTTGCAAGTAGGCGCTTGGATCGACTATTGGTGCAGGTGCCGAAGGAGCTACGTGGCTGTGAGCGGCTGGGGCAGCGGCATGAGCCGAGCCACAGGAGCTGCAACCGGTGCTTACTGATGCACATCCACAAGAATCGCAGGACAGTGTATCACAGCATCCTCGCTTCTTGAAAATCTTGCCCAGCAGGCCACCCTTTCGACCGCAGCAACCGGTGTCGCAACCGCAAGGAGCAGCAACTTCGCAGCCACAGCTCGGAGCAGCGCAACCAGTGTTGCAAGCAGGTGCACAGGCGGTTTCGCAACCACAGCTTGGTGCTGCGCAAGTTGGCGCACAGGCGGATCCGCAAGGATCGCAGCCGGTGTCGCAACCGCTATTGCAACCGCTATTGCAACCAAGCAGATTGCATTTCGACCGATGCAATGCACGAACCAGTTCGAGCAATGGTTTGCGGCGTGGCTTGCAGCAGGATGTTTCAATTCCGCAGCTCGGCGCACAGGCACTTTGAATTCCACAGCTCGGAGCGCATCCACTGCCGCAAGCGGGAGCACATGCGTTCTCAATTCCGCAGCTCGGCGCACAACCAGTGTTGCAAGCCGGAGCACACGCATTCTCAATTCCGCAACTTGGTGCGGCACAGCCGCTGTTGCATGCTGGCGCACAGCCGTTTCCACACGCGGATTCGCATCCGCAGCTTGGAGCGGCACAGGCCGGCGTTGTATCGCAGCAGGTGCTGTCACATCCGCAACCCTTCAATCCGAGCATGCGGTCCAGCAATCCACCCGCGAAGGTTTGGGTACACAGGCTAGCGCCCAGTACCATCGATCCTACAAGTATGTTCCATTTCATCGAGCCACAACTCCCTATACGATGAACCACAACTCTGGAAAGGTCAGGCCTCTCTTGGGGGTGCAATTGGTTGAGGCCGGTTTCGGCGCACGAAGCCGCCGCTGAAATCGCCCTCAAGCCTGATCGGCCACGAACAGATTCCGCATTCGGGAGCGGGTCTATTCGACTTCGTTGAGCCGACGACGGTGACACGCTTTTCGCTGCGGGGCGAAAATCATGGTGTTCCGCACTCCCTAACGGTTTCAATTCTGTTCCTTTACCAGCGTCCGGACGAGCCATTCCGTGGGCTCAAATTTCGCTATCCGGCTGTTCTAAACCAAGTCGCAGACAACCGTCGCGATCACCACGACGACTCGGTTCAAAAGATGGTATCGGTCGCTCCAGAAGTATCGCTTGAGCAGCGCCAACTAATTTTTGGGATAGCGACTTACGTCAATGCTCTCTCTCGGATTTTACGCTCGCGGAAGGCTGGCGGATTGAGTTGACTCTACCGACCGACTTAATCGATACCCACCGATCAACTTAACTCTGCCCCACACTTAAGGGCTGTGGCATTTCTAGTTCAAGACCTGCCCCCCCATGCCAAAAAAATTTTTCCAACGTCTTGGTCGCGCAGGGCCAAAGTAACTTCCGACGTATGTTTCAACCGACAACGATTGCCTAATCGGTACCCCTTCGAGTACATTATTCAACTCGGCGATCTGGCAGCGACTTTGGTGCAAGCCTAGCATGGTCTGAAGCTCGTTTAACCCGCAGCCACAGGCGAGGATTGCCATAGTTTGGCATTGATTTGCGCTGAACCTCAGTGATTTGCGCTGAACTTCAGTACAATCCTCGACTACGGTTGCGGGTTAGACAACGAGTATCTGACCTGCCAGTGCGAGCCCGTGAATCATCGGACGTGGAGTCAATGGAAACCGCAACCGCAGCCTACGAAATCACTGATTACAGCGTGATGCCGGGAGTCGAGTGCCCGTGCGGCATTGCCCGCAGGGGTCTAATGGAAGAGCCCAGCGTTCCGTACTCGTTGCATTTGACTCAAATCGAAATGAATGCCAAACGGCACTACCATCGTCGAATCACCGAAACGTATTTCATCCTTCAGTGCGAGTCGGACGCTTGTATGGAATTAAACGACCAGCGCGTTCCAGTTCGCCCTGAGATGGCGATCACCATCCACCCTGGAACATGGCATCGCGCTATCGGCCGCATGCGAGTAGTTATTGTCGCTTCACCCAAATTCGATCCAGCCGACGAGTGGCTGGAGTAGCAACTGCGGCGGCCTGAATCTCTTCTATTAATTTGGTTCTTATGCGAAACTCAAGATACATGACAAACGAATTCAAAGCGGTACTTTTAATCCTTGCTTCGTTTCTAAGTGGGATGATGGCCACATCGATTACCTCCCAGTTTGCAGCAAACGAGCGTAAGAATTCTGAATCGCTGACGACCTCGCATTCTGCCGAATCGAAAAAATTTGCCTCGTCCGAATCGAAGTCCCAGCCTTCAATTCATAAAAGTCCGGTTGGTTACGTCACTCAACTTCGTTAGTTTGAGTGAGGATCTTTTTAGTCAGCGAAGGTGTCGGCGCGCGATGAAATTTGTTTTGGATGTTGGTAACTGTTCACCCGATCATGCATCGATCAAGCGACTGATTCAGGCCAAATTCTCGGCGGACGTAGTTCAAGCGGACGCGGCCGAAGATGCGCTGGTCAAATTACGAGCGGGCAATTTTGATTTGGTACTGATCAATCGCAAGTTGGATTGCGATTATTCGGACGGCATCGAGATTATCAAACTGCTGAAGGCCGACGAGAAACTAAGCACCATTCCTGTGATGCTCATTACCAATTATGCCGACCACCAAGATGCCGCGGTCCAGTTAGGCGCGTTGCGAGGATTCGGCAAGCTGGAGTTCAATTCGGTCGAAACGGACAACAAACTTCGAGCGGTATTAGGATAGATTCGCGCCTGAGATTTTAGACTTGAATTCTCAGACAGCACCAACAATGATGTTCAGGGACGGATTATGGAAAAACTCGCATGGTTGCCAATTCTATTGGCCTTAGTGGCTGGCTGTGTGATGGCATTGCAACCAGCCGTAAATGGAACTTTGGCGGGACAATGCGAGCATCCGTTGCAAGCTTCGATCATCAGCTTTGCGACCGGTTTGTTAGCTTTGTTGCTGGTAGCGGCAACGATGCGGATCGGAGTTCCATCGCTAGCTAAATTGAGCGCGCTGCCACTGTGGGCCTGGACCGGTGGTTTGATCGGAACCTACATGGTCACAGTTTCCTTGTTGGTCGCGCCGAAGCTGGGGGCCGCGCGCTGGATCGCATTGGTATTGGCTGGCCAAATAGGATTGTCTTTGGTCATGGACCATTTCGGTTGGCTAGGATTTCGCCAACAGCCAATCAATTGGCTGCGCTGTGTTGGAGCAATTTGCTTGTGGCTGGGTATTCATTTAGTACTGCGCCACTAAACTATGTCCTCGATTCGAGTAGTTCTGTTCGCGAGCTGTCGTGATAAGTTAACTACGCAATAACGAACGACTTCAAGATCTAAAGTGAGGAAAGCGATTGGATGACTGTTGAGCGAGGATTGGAAAATAAGGTAGCCATTGTTACCGGAGCCGCGCGAGGAATCGGAGCTGCTAGTGCGATAGCGCTCGCTCGCGCGGGTGCGAAAATCGTGGTCAACGATATCCTGTCGCCCGACGCGACCGTCCAGCAGATTCAAGCTGAAGGTGGTCAGGCAATTCCCGCTGTAGCGGATGTGACGCAACAAGTGGCCGTGGAAGCCATAGTCGCAAAGGCCAAAGAGCATTTCGGAAGATTAGATATCGCGGTGTCGAATGCCGCTTACAGTGATCGCGAATTGTTCTATCGGGCCAAAATGGAAGGCTTTGAACGAACGATTAACGTTTGCATGTGGGGGCCTTTTTATTTGTTTCGCGCCGCTGCCCAAATCATGATTTCCCAAGGGACTGGCGGCTCTATGGTCTGCATCAGTTCACCTCACGCAAACAAGGCCATTCCCGGATCGATGGCGTACAATATGGGCAAAGCCGCCGTCGATCAGATGGCGCGAACGGCCGCGGTCGAATTGGCTCAGTTTCGAATTCGCGTCAACATCATTCATCCTGGATGGACCGATACGCCGGGCGAGCGAAAATTCTTTGCCGAGAATGAACTGATGTCGCGCGGTGCGGGATTGCCTTGGGGGCGACTCGCCAAACCCGAAGAAATTGCTCGCGGCGTGTTATTTCTTTGTGACGCCGCCAGCGATTACATTAACGGATCAACGCTGAACATTGATGGAGGCAGTTTGCTGCCGCACCAAGAGATGTTTCGCATCAAACAGTGAGCCGGCAATTAACTGAGTTCGCGCGGCGATTGCCCAAGGTCGGAATTCAATCCTTCAATAAGAGCAGCCTATCATGCCTGATTCATCGTCGGAAAAAGAATCTGGCCTCAGCAGCGGCTCGCAGGCTCAACCTGCGCCGTCTTGGAAACCCGTTCCAAGCAAACTGCGGAGGCTGTTGGGGGTCTTGATGGAGAAAGCGCGCACGACTCCTGATGCTTATCCGATGACATTGACGGCGTTGGTCACCGGTGCCAATCAAAAGAGCAATCGCCATCCGATGATGAATTTGTCCAGCGAACAAGTCGAGGATGGTCTCGCGGAATTAAGACGCATCGGCGCGGCAGCAGAAGTGCACGGCAGCGGTCGCGTGCCAAAGTATCGCCATTACGGATATAACTGGCTGGGAGTCAAAGGCGCTGAAGCCGCGGTCATCACTGAGTTGCTGCTGCGCGGCGAACAAACTGCAGGGGATTTGCGAGTACGTGCCAGCCGTTTTGAACCGATCCCGGACTTGGGAACGCTGCAGGGAATTATCAAGCAATTGATGGAACGTAACCTAGTGATTCCACTCACTCCACCGGGTCGAGGACAGTTGTTCACCCACAACCTTTATCTCGCGGAAGAACTGATCGCACTCAAGAGCAAATTTGCTGGCCACACTGGCGAAGAAGATCCCACCGACGCAGACGATGATCTCGGCGCCTCGCACTCTCTTGCTTCGCCATCCGCACCTCGAAGTCCTTCGACGATGGGAGCCAGCGTAACAGCCGCGGAAATCGTCGCACTGCGCGAGGAAGTTGCCGGCCTGCGATCAATGCTGGCGGAATTCGCACATCGCCTGGAGAAGCTCGAGAATCTCGTAACCGGCTAAATGCTCCAAGCATGTTCAATCGACTCGTTGCGCTCTCATTGCTGTCCGAATGTACAGGCGACGACATATGGTCAATCGAACATTGTCGGGCTCGTGGAGTTCCCAACAATTGGATAGAGGAAATGGTCGATTGTTTTGAATCAGGTTTTGATTTCGACGCTCAGACCATTTACTTTGAACATCGTGTGGTAAATCAGTATCATGGCATTCGAGACATCGATCTGGCGTTGCGCTTAGGAAGTTACTTGGGTATCGACGTACAGCGCATCCAAGAAACATCGCTAACTCGTGCCAATCTCGTAGACAAGATTAAACAAGCGGTTGAGGAAGACTAATGCACCGTCTAAACTAAACTATGGACGGCTTAGTTTCTGGGTTTCCCGTTAGTTCGCGTTGCGGCATTGCCATCAAGACCTTCCGTGTGGTGCACGTGTTTCTTCAATGGCCGATTGTTGCGAATGCTAAACAGTATTGCTGCGGCCACAGAAGTACACAGAACAAACACGGAAAAAAGCAACCACCGCTTCAACTCTGGGATAATCCAGCGAACAGATATTCGCGATCAATGTGAGTGATTGAGTTGGGGTGAGTAATTGGGTTGGGTCGCGAGGTCTTCCCTATATCTTTTTGTGAACGCAACTGGATTCTTGGCCGGAGATTTTACTCGTGAGTAATAAGCTAATCCTACTCGCAGATGCACATTGCCCAGTCACCAAGCGTGCAAACGAGGTAAGAAGAGCGGGTGAAGGGGTTCGAACCCTCGACATACAGCTTGGGAAGCTGTCACTCTGCCAACTGAGTTACACCCGCACTTTGATTGCATAGTTCGATGATAGTCGCACGCTAACCGTTCGCCGTCGTACTATTCTCGCAAGAGAGTCAAGCAAAACGCCGCTCTGCTCAATTATTGCTCAATAGCCGCGCGCATGGGAAGTCCCCATATGCGGCAATTAAAGTTGTGACGACAGAATTTGCTTTAAGAGAAAACTCCAATCGTTCATCTGACGCAGCGCCAGCGATGTCAACTACGCAATCCACTGCATTGCTGCTTTTCGAGATTCGCCGAGGATCTGCTCGTACCCCAGGTGCTCGACTTCTTCACCCAACATTTCCAGTTCATAAAAACCATCGTATCCGCCGGCATGGAAGGTAGCGAGAATATGCTGTAGCGGAACACGGCCATGCCCGAGGAGGCAGCGATTTTGCTCTCCCATGGGAGCATGTTTCGCGTCAGCCAGTTGAACTAGACGAACGTGCGGAACGATCGACTCCAACCAGGCCATGACGGACTGATCTTGCGCCAAGTGGTAGCAGTCGAACACCAAGCCCAAGTTTTTGCGGCCGATACGAGCGATAATATCCAAGCACTGTGGGATATCGGTAACGAAGCTCCAATCGTACGCGCAGCCAACGTGAATCGGTTCCAAGGCGAGTTGGATGCCAACGGCCTCAGCGGCCTCGGTGAGTTCCTCAAGGGCGGTAATCAACAATCGGTGCGCATGGCTCTTGGTGTGTCCGCAACGTCCGCCGGCAAGCACAACCACAGTGTGCGCTCGCAAATCCGCTGCCAACTGGATAGCATCCAAGCCGTCGTGCAGGCTGTCCCGAAAACTGCGGCCGTCATGCCCGGTAAAGCCACCAATCCACTGCAGAGATGAAACCGACATTCCATGCTCGCGCAGCAATTCAATTCCCTTCTCCTCGCCATAGTCTGCCAATTTGGCTCGCCATACTCCGACCGCTTGAAAACCAGCCGCTTTGTAATGCAAGACGTCTTCTTCAAACGTCCAGCGAAAGGTTGACAACTCGCTAACGGATAAACGCAACATCCTTGCACCGATCTAGTAGTGGTTGACTGGCGACAGCGACCTCGAGAAATGACGCGAACGATGAGGCGAAGCGCATTGGGGAACGAATGAGCGACGATGTTCCATGCAAGCCACTCCTACGAAGATCGCTGTACTGCCAGAGCCGATCCGTGAACCCGGATCATTGCGGCAGGACATTGTTAGTGAAAGTCGTTGTCCTGTAAAGCGACATTCTCATGCCAGCATTAATTTCAATCCTCTTTGTCGGGAACAATTGTAGTGCCACTTCATCGTATGCATAGCGAGGACTAACTCGCCTACTTGGGCGAGCAGCAGATGGGAATTTACCAAGGCCTAAGCGCAATACCGTTCAACGAACGTGGGATAAGCTTCCAGCTTGTCAATATCTTGTGCAAGCAATGGCGAAACTCCGCTACAGGTTGACAAGCTGGAAGCTTATCCCACGTTCGTTGAACGGTATTGGGCCTAAGCGAATACAAGCCCGATGCGCAATGCGAGTGCGTCAATCCTGGCATACACTCGCTAGTGCTTCGGGCTTGTCTTGGTAAGAAACTATCTGCCGCTCGCTTTATGAGCGGTTGACCAGCGATTTGAGCGCATCGGCCATCGATTACGTGCGTGAGCTCTCTGAAATGTTTCAGAGCAAGATACGCTTTTGGCGAAAAATTTCGAAATTTGATGAGACCATTCGTGAGATCTGCTTCGCTAAAGAGTGTCAGCTTGCCGGGCGAAAATACACACTTTTAGGTGGATTAAATAAGCCGAAGTGTGTAAAGAGTTGGGGAACTTTTCGTCTGAAAAGGCTGTCGAAATGGTCGGTTGCGGTTCGGGTGTGCGTCCGTCCGCTCTCTCAGTGGTGGGGGAACCTCGGGCACACAAGGAGAACTTAATGTCGTCGGTTCTGGCTAGCGTATTTTGTTTGGAACATGCAGCAATTGGAGTAACAGATTCGGGATTAGGATGCTCAACACAAACTGATTATGAAACGGATGGCAAGGAAAATCGTGAGAAACGAGAGCCTCGAATCCTGAATCGAATTGCAGAGGTACGAAAACAGCAAGGGGTTTCGCTGCGCACGATTGCCCGCCGAACGGGCCTCGACGTAAAGACATTGAGGGAGCAGGAGAAACCCAATTACAACCTAAGCCTACGCCAGTTATTGGCTTGGCAAGAGGCGTTGGATGTTCCCATTGCGGATCTCGTCGAAAGCGATTGCGATCCGTTATCTCGGCCGGTTAAGGAGCGTGCTCAGTTGGTACGCATTATGAAAACTGCAGCAGCAATTCGGGAGCTCAAATCCGCGACGCGAGTTCGTCGGCTGTCCGAGATGTTGTGTGAGCAGTTGGAGCAGTTGATGCCGGAATTGCGCGACATCGGTGCTTGGCCACAATTTGGTTCACGTCGTGGAACTGACATTCTGAGCAGAATCTTAGAACAGCCGATTTCGACCGAGTTGCTTGAACGTACTGAATAATGGAAACCTCCAATCTCTCGTCTCAGTTGAACTTAGCTGATCATCAACAAATGCATTCGCAACTGAACTACTGACATGATCGGTGTAAATTCTACACCGATCGTTCGGGGCGAATGTTCTTGCTCGACATCGACGGCGAATGACAGGCGCGCATGTTGCCAATTTAGTCTGCCGCATGCTTGAATCTTGATCGACAACCGCTCCAATCGATACAGTCGCTACCATTGGCATGCAAGGTAGCGCCAAAGCAGGCCAGACCATTTGACCGGCCCGCTGTGTGATTTACGTTTCATAAAGGTCTTTTGTCGAAACGTGTCACCAACGATGAGTTCCAGCAATGAGCGGTTCATCCACCCAGTTCCTCGCCAACGTCAACAATCAAAAAGAACTGCTCGACATTTCCTTGCCAGGACGAGGCAAGTCCTCAGGCAATCGACAAGAGATGGAGCATCAATTCGACCACTTGGTCGATTTGTTGGCTGTGGATGCCGCAGCGGACAGACTGGCTGGGGCTGCTTTCCAATTGGATGATGCAATTGAGCAGACGCATACTCAGCATGTCGGGCGTGTGGAGTCAATCGCGCTAGCTGAACCAATCGTTGAACCGATTGAATTAAGCATCATCATGCCATGCCTGGATGAAGCAGACACTGTCGGCAATTGCGTCTTAAAAGCCAAATACGCTATCGAAAAACTTGGAATCGTTGGGGAAGTAATTGTCGCCGACAATGGCAGCCGCGATGATTCGATCGAAATCGCTGAAACGCTTGGTGCACAAGTGGTCCATGTTTCCCAGCGAGGGTACGGTGCTGCGCTGATGGCCGGTATCGCTGCCTCACGTGGGAAGTATATTGTCATGGCGGATGCAGACGATAGCTACGATTTTACGGACACGCTCAAGTTCTACCGCAAGCTGACCGAAGGGGCCGACCTGGTGCAGGGATGCCGACTACCAAACGGTGGCGGTCGTATCATGCCAGGAGCAATGCCCGTGCTCCATCAGTGGGGCAATCCGGTATTGACATGGATGGTGCGGAACATGTTTCGAGCACCCGTTCATGATGTTTACTGTGGCATGCGAGGTTTTCGCCGAGACTTGTACAACCGACTGGATCTGCGTTGCACTGGGATGGAGTTTGCAACGGAGATGATCATCAAGAGTCGACTGTTCGATGCTCGCATCTCCGAGATCCCCATCACACTTTATCCTGACGGACGGCGCTCACGCGGTCCCCACCTGCGCACCTTCCGGGATGGTTGGCGAACGCTACGGTTCTTCATGCTGCAAAGTCCGCGTTGGACCTTTCTCATACCGGGTTTATCGACCGCATTGTACGGTTGCATCGGATTCGCGCTGGCATGCTGCCGCGCAAACGTATTCGGTGTTCAATTTGACGCGCACACGATGCTGGTCGCGATGCTGGCAATACTCGTCGGAGCTCAAATGATTTGGTGTGCGGTTTTGGCCAAGACGTTTGCTGGGAGCGAAGGCTTGCTACCTCGCGACCGCCGTTTGGATAAACTCTCCCGCATTTTCACACTCGAACTCTGCTTGTCGGTGTCTGTCGGATTAATGTTTGCTGGCTCGTGCGCAGTATCCTGGCAAGCGTTGTCGTGGGCCAGCAGTGGATTTGGGCCCTTAGATTATTCGCACACTATGCGGACATTGATTCCTGCCGTTGGTGCGGTGGCCTTGGGTGTTCAAGCTGCGGCGAGCAGTTTTCTGCTAAGCGTCTTGCGGCTTGCTCGAAAGTGAGCGTTGTAGCCGACAGTGCGATGCGCATATCAATCAGGCAGCGAAACGCTCAGTGTTACACACGAGCTGTTGCCCGCCGTCACTATGGATTCATGCTCGGTGCTGTCGGCTTGCTGGGGTTTTTCATCGCGATGGTACTGTCTTGGGTGCGGTGGCCGGTGCCGAGCATCCATGACGAGTTCAGTCATCTGCTACTCGCCGATACTCTGCGCCACGGTCGATTGTCCAATCCGACTCCAGAAGCTTGGCAGGCGTTTCAATCTTTCCATACGATCTTGGTGCCAACGTATTCATCAAAATACCCTCTCGGGCCAGGTGCGCTTCTAGCCTTGGGCTGGGTCCTCTTCGGAACTCCCACCGCTGGGCTTTGGTTAGGAGCCGGATTTTGTTCTGCCGCAATTACGTGGACATTGGCTGCAGTGGTACCACGTCGCTGGGCACTGATCGGAGGAATGTTGATCGCGCTGCATCCTGCCATGCATACTGAATGGTCTCGGAGTTACATGAACGGCTGGTTGACAGCAACTGCGGCATCCATCATCGTGGGCTCGGTCGTTCGATTGAGGAAAAGGAACTCGATATTTGCTTCGATCATACTAGGCTTCGGAATCGGACTGATGTCGTTATGCCGACCATTTGAAGGCCTTATCTTCACAGCGCTGTGCCTGGGGAGTTTAGTTTGGCACTGGGGCATCGAAGGTCAGATAACCGCTCGGCGTTTGATGACAGCCTCCCTGGGCGGCCTACCTTGCATTACGCTAGCGATCATCGTCATTGCTGCGCACAATTTTGCGACCACCGGCTCATGGTTATGTATGCCTTATCAACTTCACGAAGCTCAGTATGCAGTGGCACCATTGTTCATTACTCAAGCAACACAAGCGCCGGAAATGGCAACGACTGGCGAGAACTCAATGCCTGCTCTGTTCGAAAAAATTAACTCGTGGTCCGTCGGCGAGTACTCGCGCTACACCGGTGTGGCCGGATTCCTCCGAGGAGTCTTCCAGCGCCTAGCGATGATTCGAGATTTCTGGGGCTGGTGGCTGGCAATTGTCCCCTGTTTTGCAATCGTGCTGTGGCGAGTAAGTAGTCTGGTGCGCTGGTCCGTGCTGGGAGTCATTTCGCTTGTGACCGCTACCAGTATTACGCATTGGTCTGCTCCGCACTATTTGGCACCCATCGTTCCGTGGCTAGCGATCTTGGCAACCCTTGCCCTGCGTCGAGTCGCTTGCTTGGCGAAAATCCGCCCAAGGTTCATTGTCGCAACCGTAGCGGCGTATTCGCTGTTGTCGATTGTTTGGGTCATGACCGAAAGCCATGCCGCCGAGTCGCAAGAGTGGTCCATGCGACGTTTTAAAATCGAAGCACAACTCAACGGGATTGGTGGCAAGCACCTTGTGTTCGTGCACTACCGCGAGAACCATAACGTTCACCAAGAGTGGGTTTACAACTTAGCCAATATCGCTGAGTCGCAAATTATCTGGGCGCGAAGCTGTCGTGACGATTGGCGGCAAATGGTGATCGACAAGTATGGCAGCTCGCGATCAATTTGGGAAACCGATGCCGACTCGCCAAGCACGCTGATCAGGTCTGCGTGTAAGGAATAGTCCTGAAATAAGTACCAGGATTAAGAAATTCGACCGAATGTGTAGGAGCAACAGGACACATTGGTGCGAGATCGAAGACGATTCCGGTGGCGCGGCGCTCAACGTCGCGTGTGGTGCGGCGCGGCTTGGGGCTCGAGTTTGTCCGGTATTGTTACATGGTCCCAACTGAATGGACCAGCACCAACAAACGGCGATTGAAACTAAATTCCCTAATGCGATCTTTCGGACCAATCTGGTCATTGCCTGCGCCCGACTTTTCTCGCAGCCAGCTTAGGATCGCTCGACAAATGATAGTCGCCCTTCGCTCCGCGAAAGGACCTTGCTTTCGCGGAGCGAAAGCCGACTATCGGACAGTAATTGATCGAGCGATCCTTACCAAGCGGTGGTTCGATCGACGATCAATGCCTGGAGATTCGTTTACCGCATCGCCGGACGTTGCGCTGTTGGAAGGCAAAATATGGAGTGAGTCGTTGTCATTCGCACTGGCATCGGCGGTGCTTCACGTCGAGGGACTTCAGGAAATAACGATTGCGCCGTGCTCGACACCCAGCGCTCGCGAGCCACAGCGACTGGCGCGAATTCGTTGCCGCCAAGCGAAACTCGAAGCAGTCCAATTTCGGCTACCATGGCTGCGTTGGCAACCGCAGCAAGCATCCTTGCCTTTCGTTCTGCATGAATTGTCATTGGACGAACGATTCACATGGGATTAGGCCCAATACCGTTCAACGAACGTGGGATAAGCTTCCAGCTTGTCAACCTGTAGCGGAGTTTCGCCATTGCTTGCACAAGATATTGACAAGCTGGAAGCTTATCCCACGTTCGTTGAACGGTATTGGGATTAGAACGGTCCCGTTGGGACTGATGCGGAACTGGGCGTACCGTATACCTAGTGTTTCACTGGCGTGAAATGATGATTGAACGCGGTCGCGTATCGAGACATTAGAGTCGACAAGTTTTCCAATGGGTAGTTCCTGAAGTAGGCTTCATCGAATTCCATCAACATTTCGTCCTGGCGTGGCGAAAAGCTCTCGAGCTGCTGCCGACGAATGTCTTGATCGGTGGACGGTCCCGTGGGGCCAAACAACTGCGTCGCGCCTTCTAAAATCCTTGCCCGATTTATGGCCCCCATCGCTTTGAACCCTTCCAACGCATCGGGCCAGTGGTCGCCTGACGATCCCATAAAGTAATGAGCGTGGTGATCGTCTTCGCAGACTTCGTTGTACTCGGTCACCGCTAGGTAATGTCGCTGCGGTCCAGTCATCGAATCAAACCCCGTTCTTTGGTACTCCACTACTACGGATCCAATGGCATAGTCGACACCGTAGAACAATTCCATCGCCTCAGCGGCGAACTCATGAATCGTTTCATTTCGTGATCGCAGCGCGGCGCGAATAGTATTGCGAGCGTTAGCATCGGGATTGTTGGCATAGGCAATAAGTGCTTCGCCGTAGGCAAAGTTGAATGGATATCTTTGCGCGCGGGGGCGAATTGCGTCCATGAACGGCAACAGGATGTGGTGGGGTACGAGGTAATCCTTCAAATTTAACGCCGCGATCAGAGAGTGCACTTCGGGATTATTGGCGGAAAAGTATTTTGGCGATAACAGCACTGGCACTGCGGATTCCGCGTCAATCGTTAACAACATGCCCGCCGCCGAAGGCAGCGTGAACTCTACCTGACGATTCAATAGTTTTATAATCGCGGGAAACATCGAGTCTAAGAACTCTGGCGTGCCACTGCCACATATTGAACCGGCCAAGATGCCTCCCAAAGCGCCCTGAATCACTTCATCTTCCTTTTCACTGAGCGCTCGCAGCATGGGAGCGATACACCCGGGTGTGCCAATACTCCCCAATCCTTTGGCCGCGAACCGACGAAAATGACTGTCGCGATGTTCCATAAGCCGCACCAACGCGGGCACTGCATCATAGGCGCGCAATCGCGACAATAAGAGGACGATTCTCTCGAGTGGCGAACGAGCCGTGAATGCTCGGTTCGACTGTGCGAACTTCACCACGCCAATCCGCGGATCTTCCAGAGCTTTGACGAGAAATGGTAGAGCATCGGTGCGAAGTAACTCAATTCGCCTTTTACTGACGGGATCCTCCTCCTCAATGAACAAGCGATTTATCCACTCTTGGATGTCACTATCGGAAAATTCATCTGGGAGACGTTGTAACTCGCGCTTTTCGCGCTCGGCTTGCTCGTATTTTGAAACATTCACCATTCTCGCGACTCCTCCGTAGACAGTTCGGCCCGATTCCGCCTCAAAATAGCCTAACATAGAGCGCCACACCACCATGGCTAAGAGAGATATTGTCTCGATTCGTAGTGCTGCAATGTGCCACTACGGGTGAGCAGCGATTTGAACCGAAAACTGCATTGAATTCCGGCATTTGTGAAGATTCACCCAATTCAAAAATGTAACTGACGCGGACGATTCGATTTGTTGCGATCATCAACGAGTACGCTGCTCAAACGGTTACGTTTTCATCGCGCGGCTTGCCTTGGAATTCGAGCTTGAAGTCGAGTACCCTCAAGCCAATTGCTATCGGACCCAAGTCTGGCAATTTCGGAGACCCGCTGGAAATCTTCTCGACTACTATTGCGATTCCTAGGCCGAGCCCAAACGAGAAGTTCGCGCCCGGTTTGGGGTTGACGAACTCTTTCTCCAAGACGATGGTTTGAAAATCTTCGATTGAATTGGCCGATGTGGGCAGAAAGTTGAGACTGGCCAGTTCTTTGCGAGCAGCCGCAGATTTGTTGACATCGGTGAATTCAAAGAACTCCAAGCGACACACAAAGTGCTTGGCAAATAGTTCATCAAAGTCTTTCCAGGTAGGCGTCTCAGGCCGCAATCGCACTGCCAACCGGTACTTACCAGCGAACGGGCTGCGTACTTCTTGAGCTATAATCGCCGCAGCGCCTCGCTCGAAGATCTTGGCTGCCGAATGGCCCAAGTTACGAACACCGACGAATGCGAGCTGGCCGACTTGCCAAACTCCTAACCCGCTTTCATCGGCACCTAGAATGGGACTAGCTCGCCAACCCTTAGGGCGCGACGGCGCATCGAGCGGGCGCATCGGTGCGGCAGAGGAAAAAGCGGAGTGCATCAAGGTCAGTTGAGGATCAAACGGTGGAATTCTTGCGACATCGCCCGAGCTGGTCATTCGCTCTTTCGTAGCAGGCTCGACACCAAGCATCTTGAATATCGGCCGGCCGTTGGTGAGCAAATGTTCTCTACCCTGTTGATCCCGAAATTTGGATTCATGATCGAGTCCGACCAGGTGAAACAGGGTTGCAGTGAAATCTCCGGCCGAAACGCGATTTTCAAGCGGGTAGCCGCCGTGTCGATCGCTGGCACCATAGACTTGCCCACCGCTGATTCCCGCACCCGCCAATACGAAACTGAACACGTGTCCCCAATGATCACGCCCTCCCTTACTGTTGATCTTGGGAGTACGCCCGAATTCTCCAATTGCCACAACTAGTGTTTCGTCCAGCAAACCACGTTGGTCAAGATCTTCAATCAGCGCAGAAAAGCCCAGGTCAAATTGAGGACACAGAACATCCTCTACGCGGTCCGCATTCTGTGCATGAGTATCCCACAAGGGATTGTCGACGGCATTGTCGCCTGGTTCACGCGGCCATTGAACGTGAACCAATCGTACACCAGCCTCGATCAGTCGTCGTGCCAGCAACACGCTTTGGCCCCATGCGTTCATGCCATAGCGCAAACGGATTCGTGTGGGTTCACGGTGGACTGCGAAAGCCTCTTGAGCTTTTCCCGACGTTAGCAATTGAAAGGCCTGCTGTTGGTAGTTGTCGTATCGTGCAGTGGCCACACGGCGCGTTGATGTTTCGAGCGGTTGTTCGATCTGAGAAAGCAATTCCCACCGTCGGCGAATATCCGTTACGCCGAGAGGTCCCAACCTGATCCCCGGCGCTTCGTAATTAGCCTGAGATGGATCTCCAACAAATCGATCTGGATCCCAAATTCCTCCCATGAATCCGCCGGTTTGACCTGCTGGCGTAACGCTCTCGTTGAGTCGAAACAGGTCTGGGATCCATGCCGTCGAAAGCGGCGGCAGCAGCTCGCTGGGGCGATATCGCTTGATGATCGATCCGAAATATGGCCAATCCGTCGGCTGAATCGTCCGGGAATTTGGTCCAATGTACTTGTAGCCCGTAAGCACTTGATAGCCCGAACCATCGTGGTTGTTGTCGTCTGTCGATAATGAGCGACAAATGGCTAGTTTGTCCGCCATGCTGGCAGTGCGCGGAAGAAGCTCGCAAAACTGGATTCCTGGAATGTTAGTACTGATCGGCTGAAACGGACCACGGATTTCTGCCGGCGCTAAGGGTTTGGGATCGAACGTCTCGTGTTGTGGAGGCCCGCCTGCAAGAAATAAGAAGATGATGTTCTTGGCTCGCCCAAACATATTGTCCGCAGACGGACGGACTTTCTTTGGATCGCTGGCGCACAACAAATTGGGCACCGATAATCCTGCGGCACATAGACTTCCAACTCGCAGTATCTCTCTCCGGGCGATCGGGCGATTCGATTGGAATGGCTGATCACTAAAGGAAAACATGGACAAATGCTCCAATAGTCAGTGGTCGATAACGGACGATATTCAAAATTGGCACTCGATTATTGTTTCGAAAAAGAGTGTAGTCGATAGCTGGACACCAATTGGCGAAACGGACGAATTCGACTCTGCCTAACCGAGAAAATACCAACCTTTCCCAACCAACGGAAAGAAAGTGAGCCGTTTCTCGAATGGCATCGATAGTTCTTTAAGCCCGAAAATTCTATTCTCAATCTTGACCGACGATACCCAATGCAACTAGCCTATTTGTATACAACACCAGTTTCATTTTCGCTGCCGAAAGTTCTTCGATGGTTACCATTTGGCCAATTCTCTGGATACTGTTCATGCTTGGACTGGTGGTAACCACCATCGTCGTAGCAATTCAAGAGAACAAAGCACGAGCGTTGGCAGCGAAACAGATGATGTCTACGCAACCGGGCATATCGATGACCGACGACGGGGTCGCAGACGGTCAAACGGGAGATCAGTTTGGCGGCGGAAGCGTCGATTTTGCAGAATTCGATGAGAGTTCATTCAAGTAGTTAGCGAACTCGAACGCCGGCGGCACGCCGAGAGTCTGCCAAGGAAATGCGCATGTTGTGGCCAATGCTAATCTGCATCGTAGCATTCTCATCGTCAACGCAAGTTGTCGGGAGTGAGTTCTTAAATTCTCGGACAGACTGCGGTTGGTAAATCCAAGCCTAGAGTTACCTCCGCGAATAACTCCACAAGCGGCGGCAGAACTGCTTGAGCGCCCGCTTTCACTGTTCTGGTGAAGTAGGCACATCTTGGTACAATTACACTGATAAAGGTTGACTGAATTCCATTCCGGAGAAGGCCATTGATGGTCAGCACGAAAAACACTGTTACTCGCGGTGACAGCGTAATCATGGCAGATGGCGAGCTGCTCAACTTGCGAAATCGCTATTTGGCTGTGATCTTGGCTTGGCTGATTCCTGGAGCCGGCCATTTTTATCAGCGACGATATGCTAAATCAAGCATCTTCTTTTTGAGCATCCTTAGCAGTTTTGCACTTGGCATGTTCGTTGGAGGTGGGCGCTGCGTTTACGCCTCCTGGAATTCCGTGGAAAAGCGTTGGCAGTACGTGATACAAGCCGGAATTGGGCTACCTGCGATGCCTGCTGCATACCAAGCTTATTATGGCAAACCTGGTCAGTTTATGGCTCCACCGAGCAGCACGGATGATTTGTCTCAGTGGAATGCAGAAACCGCTTCCGGGATGGACATGGGTACTTTGTACACCATGATTGCCGGGTTGCTGAACATGTTAGTGATGTTTGACGCATTCGCTGGGCCTTTGCCACCACCGACGACCAAACCTAAGGGAGAAAAGGATTCCACAGGTGACGATAAAAAGCCGGCACCGCCGAAGGCTGGCGCGAGTGGCTCAAGTTCGCCTGTGGCACAAGTGTAAGGAGTTGACCCCAATGCCCATCAGCATGTCGCTGGAATATTTACTGCTTTACTTCCCGCTGGTCATCTCCGTCTCGTTGGTAGTTGGCGGCACACGGCATGAGCGAGCTGATTTAGTGCTGGTACAAGCTCAACGCACTTTTGTGTGGATCACCACGTTCATGTTAGTCTCTTACGCTGTTCTGCAATTTGCATCGTGGATGGTCTAATCGTGGATCTAAATTTGCTTCGACGGGCCGTTCAACAAATGTGAGGCTGGTCGACCAACTCGGCAATCATATGAAAGTCTTAACTCTGGGGGCGGGAACAGTAGGCACTTGGGTTGCCGAACTACTGTGCCGATATCGACACGATGTCACTGTCGTGGATTCCAATCCTGAGCATGTTCGACGCGTCAATAATGACTTGGACGTAAAGGCCATGGTGGGAGCGGCTTCTCAGTCGAGCGTTTTGTTTCAAGCTGGCGTCATGGGATGCGATGTTTGTTTGGCCGTGACCGGTTCTGATGAGGTGAATCTTATCGCGGCCAGCATGGCAAAAGCCATGGGTGCCAAGCGGGCAGTGGCGCGCGTCTATGCACCGGTGTTTCGCGACCTGAGCACTTTTGACTATCAGCGGCATTTTAATGTCGATCGCTTGCTCAGCCTGGAACACTTGACGGCGATGGAGCTTGCGAGAGCCATTCGCAACCCCGAAAGCATCACGCTCGAACACTTTGCGCGAGGGCAGTTGGAAGTCGTTGAGTTTGAGGTCAATAAGAAGAGTGCTTCGCTGAACCTCCCATTGAAGCAATTGGGGTTGTCGGCCAACGTTCGCTTGGGGACGATTCAACGCGGCGACAAAACGTGGATCGCCAGTGCTCAGGACGAAGTTCGCTTGGGAGATTGGATCAGTCTGATTGGTCGCCAAAAGGAAGTCGAGGCCATCAAGAAGGTATTCGACCACGGAAATCCCACGCGGCAATTCGTAGTGATCGCAGGTGGCGGCGAGACAGGATTTCATCTCGCTAGAGCCCTAGAGAGCGAACGTTACCGCGTCCTGTTGATGGATGCTTCGGCACAGCGCTGCGATTTTCTGGCCGCGCACCTAAAGCGGGCGACCGTCGTGCGTGCCGATGCAACTCGCAAAGTGGTACTTGAAGAAGAACGCGTAGGCGGCTGCGATTATTTCGTGGCGTGCACGGGAAACGACGAAAATAACATCATGTCAGGGATCGAGGCGAAAGACCTCGGAGCGAAGAAGATCATGGCGATTGTCGGCCGGCCGGATTACGCTGGCATCGTCAGCAAACTGGGTATCGATGTTGCGGTCAGTGAACGCGACGCGATGGCGCGCCAAATTCTAGGGCTGTTGACCGAAGGGCCCGTGCTTTCGCAGTTGCAACTGCCTGCCAGCGAAGTGTTCATTCTCGAACTGGAGGTCGGCAAGAATGCACATGTTACTACATGCACCCTGGCTGAAGCAACTCTTCCCGAAGGAGCGTTGGTAACTGCCGTGATGCAAAAGGAATATGTGCGCGTCCCGACAGCTCGAGATCGACTGCATGAAGGCGATACCGCTCTGGTCTTGGCTTGCCAGTCGCAACTGAGCGATGTGATGCGTTCATTTCAGCCCAACTAGAAATTGCCTCCTGCTCTGACGAGTATGCTTGGATGAATTACCGATTACTGAGCCGAATGCTTGGAGTGATTTGCGTTCTGCTGGCCGTTTCCATGTTGTTTTCGCTACCGTGGGCACATCCCAGTCTTGGCTGGCGATTTGGTTTGCCCACGCCGCAGCAATTCGAGTGGCGAGGTTTTTTTGGAATAGTTGCCAGTTGCGTCACGTGCTCGGCGATCGGGGCAGCGTTTCTACTGTTTAGCCGCAATGCGACCGGGCAATTGTATCGCAAGGAAGCCATGGCAACGGTGGGATTAAGCTGGATACTCGCCACAGCATTGGGCGGACTCCCCTATCTGTTTAGCGGTACACTTCGCGAACCTGAAGTGCCGATGAACTTTGCAGATGCCCTCTTCGAAGCTCAGTCGGGTTTCAGCACGACCGGTGCCTCGGTGTTGACGAATGTTGAAGATCCGCAACTGGTTCCGCACTGCGTTTTGTTTTGGCGAGCTAGCACGCACTTCCTGGGCGGGCTAGGCATTGTTGTGCTGCTGGTCGCGTTGCTAGGACAGGGTTCGGCTGGAAAGTCCATGTTGCGGGCCGAGGTTACAGGTCCGACCAAAGACGGAACGCACAACCGCGTGCAGCAGACGGCTTGGGCTTTTGCGATCATCTATTGCGGCTTGACCGCCATGCTCGTATTGATTTACATACTACTGGGCATGTCGCCTTTTGATGCGACTTGCCACGCATTCGGAACCATGGCAACGGGCGGATTCAGCAATTACAACGTCAGCTTGGGAAGTTTTCATAGCCCCGCCATCGAGTATGTCTCTGTGCTGTTCATGATTTTGGCGGGCACAAATTTCTCGCTGCTGTACTTGTTCTTAACCGGCAGGATTATCAAAGGCTTGAAGGATGTCGAGTGGCAGGTTTACCTAGCCATCATTGGCGGCGCTACTGGGTTAGTGATTTTGTTCGGAATGCTGCGCGGTGATTTCAGTGACTATTCTAGCGCGCTGCGCCTCGCACTGTTTCAAGTAGTGTCGATCATGACGACCACAGGTTACGCGACCTGCGACTTCGATCAGTGGAATAATTTTGGACGCGGCATCTTGCTGTTGCTGATGTTTGTCGGTGGCTGTGCTGGCAGCACGGCGGGTGGCATGAAGGTCATTCGTCATGTCTTGTTCGCTAAGATCGCCGGTCAAGAACTAGAACTCGCCTACCGACCACGCGTGGTCCGACCTCTGCGGCTAGGCGATCAAGTGCTCGATGATGTCGAGTTGCGCAAGAACATTCTCGTCTTCTTCGGACTCGTGGCCGCGATCTTTACGGCCTCATGGTTAGTCTTGATAATGATCGAACCAGATCGCCAATGGCTCAGTGCTAGTGGCGGCAATCTGACAAACCACCTCGATCACAAGCTGCTCGACTGTGCCAGCGCGGTCTCTGCGACATTGCACAATGTGGGACCAGGGCTGGGCGTTGCCGGCCCCATGGTCAACTATGCCAATTTTGCGACTGGGAGCAAACTGCTGTTCGTATTCCTGATGGTTCTCGGTCGGCTCGAACTATTCAGCATCCTCGTACTTTTTCTGCCGGGATTTTGGCGGAAGTTGTGAACTCAACTTCTTGCGTCCGGAGTTGATCAACATGCCAGTTGAAAGTTTGACAGAGGCCGCCGAGCTGATGGCGAAGTACGCGGTCCATTCTGCACCGCAGAATTCTTCAGTCAACCTGAATGATCTGATTGAGCCGTTCGCACACTTGCACAAAAAGCTCATTGGGAAAGCACGGAGTAGGTGTTGTTTGGCTTTGCACAAGCGCCAGTCGAATGACTTGGGTTGGTGGCCAAGCACATAGCTGGTTTGTACGGTCTTGTACCCCGTCGCTTTGCCCACGGCAACTGCAAAAGGATTGTCCAAGTTGTAGTCTGCAGTGGTCAGGGGCAAGCCGATAACCAGTTTCGAAGCTACGCAACTTCCGAGTGAATGGGCTTCAATAGTGACAGAAAGACATCCATAGATTGGATTCGTTCGGCAGGGTTTGCACGCAAACACTGCATCACCAAAGTCGCCAGAGATTTGTTCAGATCGGGACGATATGAGAGTATATCAGTCGCTTGCGATGTATCGTGATGCAATGCGGCTAGACCACTCGTGTCGTCACCGGGCCAAGGTAATTCATAAGTCAAGAATTGGTAAACGGTAACTCCGAAAGAGAAAATATCGACGCGCTGATCCGTGGATTTGCGACGCACAATCTCTGGGGCCATATACAGCGGTGTACCTGTGCGATTGCCAGGCTGCATGAATTCCTTAGTCGCCGGCACCGTCAGCCCGAAATCGATTAGCTTGACCCGGCTGTAGTCAGACGACAACAAGAAATTGCGTGGACAAATATCACGGTGGATATACCCTTGTCCATGCAGATACTGCAGAGCCTCGGCCATTTGTTGAATGAGTGCCATACGATGAGGCTTGACTCGCTGCTCTTCGCGATTTTGGATAACTTGCTGCAGCCCCGCTCCGTCGATGTATTCCATGACGAGATACGGAGCTGCCTTGTTGGTCATTCCGTATTCGAACGTTTCCACGACATTCGGATGGTGAAGCGAGGCGGCGATTTGCCCTTCGCTGGGTTTGTTCATTCCCTTGAATCGGCTTTCAAAAAACTGCACCTTTTCTTGGTCGCAGATTTTTACCCCGACGACGCGATTGGAGCGCCGATCACGGGCGACGATAAAGTTGCTCATCGTTCCGCTGACAGCTGAACGCAGTCGTTCGAACCTGGCTTCGACAGCCAGCGGTATTTGACGCGAACCGCCAAACAGATTTCTCAGTTTGTTTAATAGCCCCAACATGCGAAATCACTTCCCGCAATAATCGATGGCACGCGCGATTTCGCTCTTTAAACGGCTCCTCTCAACGATGCGATCGATATAGCCGTGCTCAAGTAAGAATTCGCTGGTTTGAAATCCCGCGGGCAATTCGATTTTGATTGTTGCTTTGATGGTTCGCGGTCCCGCAAAGCCAATCAGCGCTTTGGGTTCAGCGAATACCAAGTCACCGAGCGACGCAAAACTGGCGGCTACACCTCCCATCGTGGGATTGGTCAGAACCGAAATATACAGACCTCCGGCGCGGTGATAACGTGCCAGTGCGGAAGATACTTTCGCCATTTGCATCAGCGACAAGATTCCTTCGTGCATGCGTGCGCCGCCGCCAGAACCACTGATGATTATCAAGGGCAGCGATTGCGCGGTGGCTCGCTCTACGAGCCTTGCGAGCCGTTCACCGACAACCGACCCCATACTGCCCATGATAAACGCCGAGTCGGTAACTCCGATAGCCACGCGTCGAGCACGTATCATCCCGGTCCCGGTCAGCGCTGCATCGGTAAGCCCCGTCCGCGCCTGCTCGTCAGTCAATCGTTCGGCGTAGCGTTTCTTGTCCTGAAACTGTAGTGGGTCCGTGGGAAAAATGTCCTCGTCCCAAGGCTCAAACGTCCCTTCGTCCAGGACTTGCGACATGCGATCTCTGGCAGAGACGTAAAAATGGTACTGGCATTTGGGACACACGTTCGATAGTCGCTCAGCTTCCTTGCGATAAATCGTGTCACTACAGCCTGGACATTTAATAAAAATGCCGGCTGGAATTTCACGTTTTCTCGCTACGCGTCCATTGGTTGAAACTGAGTCCATTGTCGACTTATTTCCGAGTGCTACGCTAAAACTGGGCAAGGCGCTTCAACCCGAATCAACTCCCAGTTGCCCGCATCGAGCTCCGATTTCCAAACGTCACCAAAACTACAACCCAATAACGCGCATCGCACCAAAGATGCCATCGGCTCTGGGACTACCAGTCCAATTAATCCTCCGCGATGACGGCGCCCCAACTTGCGAACTGTTGCATCGATTCGCTGGCGAGCATCCGCTAAGGATTCGCCACCGGGTGGACAAATATTTACCGGGCTTTCCTGAAACTGCTTATAAACTCTGGGTTGGTGGCGCCGCACTTCTTCAACCAATTTCCCTTGCCACAAACCGTGATCGACGTTGCGAAAACACTCAACAGTTCTACGCTTCCATCCACATCTTTTGGAAAACAGCAATCCCGTTTGTTGTGCGGATTCGCAGGGCGCGACGTACAAACAATCGAGGTCGTATTTTGCCAGTTGTTCGGCGGCTAGTTCCACCTGCCGAGTTCCATCTGGGGTCAGTGGAATATCCAAAGCTCCCTTCATGCGTCCTTCTTCATCAAACGTTGTCGAACCAGGACGGATCAACAAAACATCAAACATGTAAGCCTTTACAAAACAGATTGGCTATCGCTGCAGCTCGTTATTGAGTTGCTGAAGCGCAGCTTGATAGTTGGCCTGGCTAAACAAAGCCGAACCCACCACAAACATATTCGCCCCAGCTTGTCGACAACCACGTATAGTCGAAAGATTGATTCCGCCGTCTACTTCCAAGAGCGTGCCAGGCGAAACCGCGTCTTTCATCAAGCGGAGTTTTTCGAGCGCAACGGGATTAAACGACTGGCCACCAAAACCAGCGTTAACGCTCATAATTAACACCAAGTCGCAAAGCGGCAATAGCTCTTTGACAACTTTTATTGAAGTGGACGGGTTTATTGCTAGTCCTGCCCCCAACCCCTCCGAACGAATGGTTTCTAGCGTAACATCAAGCGGCTCATCGACTTCCGCGTGAATTGTCAACACGTCCGCACCGGCATCGACGAATTGAGATACGTATCTAGAGGGATTGGAAATCATAAGGTGGACATCTAGCGGAAGTGGCGTTAATTTTCGCAACGCGGCCACAACAGGCATCCCATAGGTCAGGTTGGGGACAAAATGACCATCCATCACGTCCAGATGTAACCCTAGTACCCCAGCCTCTTCTAAACGCCGCACTTCGCGTTCCAAGTTACCGAAGTCACAAAGCAGTAGGCTTGGCAAAACGGTTTGGCCAGCCGTTCGCAAGCACCGCAGCGCGGCTTGGGCTCTCTGAGAATTATCGTCGCTCAAGGCAGTTACTTTCATGACATTGCGCCAAGGTCCGCTTTATCTAGTCGGCGGACTGCTAGAGCCCATGCAGGATCTCGTGAATTCTACGTTTGTCCGCTCAAGACACTAGGAGCGAAATTCCATTTGTGCACTCACCGTAACTCTCCGTTCTATTAAATGCAATGCACGACACGCAGTGTTCGTCATCAAATAACGACCGTACCGTGCTGGTTAAGCCTCACTCAACTTCGACTGCTGCATCGGTTTGGAAAGTTGAATTGAGAAATTGGCATAATGGAACTCCGTAGGCAGGCTTGGCGATGATTTCGCAAGCACCGGAGCTGGACCAAAGATTCCAATCGGACCAGCGCGGCATATTCGCGGCGATGACGAGTGGACAATTTGGATACTGTGCGACAATCGCTTGAATGTCCTCGTTCATACGATTCACCTGCTGCTGAACCGGAGCATCAAGGTAAGCAGAATCGTCGATCAATAAGCACCCAGTATGTGCGGCGTCACTTTTCATTGACATTTCCAGCCATGCCTCGGGCGATCGGAAAACGCGTGTTTGCAATCCTACCAGCTTGGCACACTCGCGCCACGATTCGGCGGTTGTAGAGCATCCCGCAAATATCAACAGTGGTTTTTCCGAAGTCATGGAAAATCGCTTGCTACTGACCTGCTGTTGGGTGGTTGATTGGTTGAAACCAATTGCTCGTTGCGTATCAATCGGCGCGTGAACGGGCGAGAATAGTTGCGCTGTGTTGTGGGATGCGATGCACCGCTCTGGATACAACCACGGGAACCACCCTTCCCACCAACGATACCAGGGCCAAATGATATGTCCTGGGTTGCCAATACCTGTACGTCGCGCTCCATCCCACCAATTATCGACCAGCAGCGCCCACGGTAAAACTTGCGACTGCTGTTCCAAACGGCGAACCAACTGCCAAGGATAGTCCAGCCTGTTTCGCACTGCGACGATAATGCGAGTGCACTGAGGTGTGGACAAAATTGCGTCGAGATCATGAGCATGAAATGTTGCGATCGTCGTTGCCTGTTCGACTCGACGGCGTATCCAACCATAGCATCCATCGTTGGGACCGTTCCACGCAATCATAGTTGATACATCGTCTGGAACATGGATTACCACTTTCCGCCCGTTGGCCAGATAGCGAAGTGCCGGTGATTCCACTGGACGTTCGGATGCAGACGACGAAACGTGGGGAATTCACTTCGGCGAGTGTAAAAGTATGCATGAGCGTCAAGCGTCCGGCCATCTTGAGTCTCGCATGTGACTATTCGCCGAGTGTAGAGATTAGCCGACGATGCTGGACCGTAGTATCCTTCCTCGTCGTCCAGCACATGCAAGATTTCGTCGATTTGATCGTCCTCAAACATCCACAACTCGCCCGCGACCAGATCGTCGCCGACATCGAGCGCGGGATAGGGACCAGTATCGAATAGCGCGCCATGAATCCACCCAAGCGCGACTTCGCGAGGACGGTGTGCCCAATAGTGTTGGCGACATTGCCCATTCTTCAATGTGCCATAAGCGAAAACTTGAGCGAGCTGGTTAGTCATGATCGTATGTCGCGTCGAACTAAATCGCCGCGCAAGCTCCGGGCAATTTCAGCCGCGCGGTCGGACGATTCGGCCAGGCAAGTCAAATGCCCCATTTTTCGACCGTTCCTAGCGGTGGCTTTTCCGTACAGATGCAAACGAGCGTCGCGGCTGGCCAGCACTCTTTCCCAAGCTGGCGGCCCGCTGGCCCAGAGATCGCCGAGCAGATTGGCCATGGCGGCCGGTGCGATTTGATTGGGGATCTGTAGTGGAAGGTTGCAAACCGCACGAACTTGTTGCTCAAACTGACTACACGAAAATGCCTCGATAGTGAGATGGCCCGAATTGTGCGGTCGCGGAGCAATTTCATTTATCAACAGCTTGCCATTTGTGGCCACGAAGAACTCGACGCAGAAAAGCCCTTGTACCTCGAAGTGACTGGCGATGCCAAAGGCAATTTCACGGGCTTCAGTTTCGACGCGAACGAATTCTGGGCGGGCGGGACAGCGAGTAACGTCGAGAATATGGTGCGCGTGTTCATTTTCGAGCAGTGGATACGCAATCATTTGTCCGCGGGCATTGCGCGCACAGATCAGCGAAACCTCAGCTTGAAAATGGATCATCTTCTCGGCGATCGCTCGATCTGTTCCTAGGTTCTTCCAAGCAGAATCGATTTCTGCTTGATTGCGAACGACAATTTGGCCCTTACCGTCGTATCCCGAACTGGCGGTCTTTAAAACCAGCGGCCATCCCAACGACTGAACAGCGTCGCGAATATCATCCGGGCATACCACGGACGCGAACGGCGTAGTGGGAAAACCAGCACTGCTCAAAGAACTCTTTTCACGAAGCCGATCCTGGCACAGCTCAAGAAAATTTGCCCCCGGACGAACCAACGTGAACTCCTCGGCTTGCCGCAACCAAGCTGCGGAGACATTCTCGAACTCGAGCGTGATGGCTGAGCAAGCTCGAGCCAACTGGGCAATTACTTCTGCTTCGTTTCCTGCTTGAGCGATTACAAAGGCACGGTCGGCAACTTGAGCGGCAGGGCATTGAGCGTCTTGATCAACAATGGCGACATGGTACCCCAGCCGTTGAGCAGCATGCGCGAACATTCGACCAAGCTGGCCACCACCGAAAACGCCTAACCAACTTCCAGGTAGAATGATTCCTGAATGATCCATGTCGGCCTAATATGCTGAAGGGTTCCCCGAGTCTAACGGGACTATTGGATTAGGATATCGTCCATGACGCTCTGCGTTTGGCGAGCGGTCCATTCTCGAAGACGTTCTCGCAAATTGCTATCAGCGGTGGCCAGCATGCGCGCCGCCATTAGTCCAGCGTTCTTAGCACCGGGCGTACCGATCGCCATTGTCCCGACGGGTACACCAGCAGGCATTTGCACGATGGACATCAATGAATCCAAGCCATTAAGCGCCTTGCTTCGCACGGGGACTCCCAATACAGGAAGTATCGTGATCGAGGCTACCATGCCCGGCAAGTGCGCCGCACCTCCAGCGCCTGCAATAATGATTTTTAGACCTTGTTGTTCTGCGGTGCGCGCATATTCGAACATCCATTGAGGAGTTCGATGAGCCGAAACGACATGGCATTGGCAGGACACTTGCAATTCGCCGAGCACTTCTGCGGCAGCGGACATGGTTTCCCAATCCGATCGGCTGCCCATGATAATTCCCACCAGCGGATGACCACTATTTGTTGAAATCACATTGCTCAATCGCTAACTCCTCAATACTCACAGAGGCCAATGCTTGCCAAGGGCCTCACGCTGCAGATCAGTCAATTGCCGAATACCTCCCTTAGCCAATTTGATCAATGCTGCCAGATCGTCATCGTCGAAAGTGGCTTCCTCGCCTGTGCCTTGCACTTCGCAAAAGCGCCCCTTTCCGGTCATAACGATGTTCATATCCACATCGGCCGCTACATCGTGTTCATAGTCGAGATCCAGCATCGGTTTGCCGCCAACGATTCCCGCACTGATCGCCGCGACGCTATCGCGAATGGGATGAACGTCAGGTGCGCATCGCCCAAAATCCGAGTGCAATGCATCGACCAACGCGATGAATCCGCCGGTAATACTAGCCGTTCGCGTGCCGCCATCAGCTTGTAGCACATCGCAATCCACCGTCACCATGCGTTCGCCCAGCTTTTCCATATCGACGATTGATCGCAGACTGCGCCCGATCAACCGCTGGATTTCCGTGGTTCGCCCATCGACTTTACCACTGCGTTCGCGGGCCTTGCGCTGCGCCGTACTGTGAGGCAACATGTTGTATTCTGCGGTTACCCAGCCTTTGCCGGAACCGACCAGCCAGGGTGGAACTTTCGCTTCGATACTGGCGGTACACAACACGATCGTGTCACCGCATTGATATAAGACGCTTCCAGGGCTGGTCTTAGTGAACTTGCGTTTGATTTTGACTGGGCGAATTTTGAGTGTCGACATGGTACGATGAATTTGAGCGCTCTTGGGCGATTTAATTGGTCGCGACAGTTATCAGCGTGGGCAGAGCTCTAACGACTAAACTCGATGGCAATCCACGTTTTTACGAATGTAGCCATGACTAGTCATCCGTGATCGTCTCTACGAACCGAGCCAGCTTGTGGAAATCGCTGTCCTGTTCAATATAGCGCACTTTCGTGACCAGCGTTTGTGGATCGACGAGTTGTTCAAATGGTACGAACGAAAGCTCCATTTGGCCGCCTACGGAGATCATCACTCCGTTCAAATTTTTCTCAATCAGCGCGCGATAAGCTCCAACGCCGATTTGAGATCCAAGCATAATATCGAAAGCGTGAGGCAGAGCGCAGCGGCTCTCGTAGCCCAATTGCAACCCGGTGACTTTTCGCGAGCGACCAGTTTTTTTCTTGTAGGCCGCCATCAGCAAGCCGGCAATCATCTTGCTTAAATTCAGATTGGCAATCGACACGTGCCCATGTTCGTCGCGAGGAATACCTTCCAGAAATTTGTACGGCAAGTATTCGGCCATCCCTTCAGCAATCACAATCACGCCGTAATTGCGATCTTGAGCCTCGCGGGCGAGCATGGCGCGCACCATCTTGTCGATGATTTTCTCAACGTTCATGATCTTCCGAGTCACTAGATTCCCAGACTCGTCGGGAACGGTTTCCTCACCACTCAGAGGTCCGATAATATCTTCGACGCTCATGACCATGCAAGCTTCACCGGCGATCGCGGCGCCGTAGCCTAACCAACCGGCGCTGCGCCCCATCGATTCACACAGGAAATAGGCCTGAGCAGCAGCGGCGTCGTGGTTCAAGTTGCGCATTTCACTGGCCAGAAATTCTACGGCAGTGAAGTAGCCAAACGTAAAGTCGATTCCCATGTAATCGTTGTCGATCGTTTTGGGGAGATGGACGACTGGCAAGCGTTTGGAGCCAGCGGGCAAACGATCTTGAAACAGCTTCATTTTATTCGCAGTCTTCAGTGTGTCGTCACCGCCAATCGAGATCAGCGCATCGACACCGATCGAACAGAGCGCGTTATATACTCGCTGCAGTGGAGCAGACCGCGCGTCGTCGTCGAGATGCTCTGGCGCCGAAACGCTCTTTCCTGGATTGGTCCGCGCGGTGCCGATCATAATTCCCTGCGACGATCGGCTGTGATGCAAGTGATCGTGCGTGATGCGCATGAATGCCTTGCCTTCTTCCAGCGGCTTGGCTGTGTCGAAATCGATCAAGTTGGAATATCCATGCTTGATTCCAATGACCTCGATGCCAGCGTTGAGAAACGCCAGTGCGGCGGTAGAGATGACGGCATTTGCTCCTGGGGCGGGACCTCCCGCAAAGAGCATCGCAACGCGTTTGATATTGGATGCCTCAGCCATGATTACTCAATCCTTGTTAGTGCTTTGACAATAGCTCGCGTTCCACCCATTTTGTATCGACCGTGCCAGCGACAAAGGTCGGATGCCGCAACACCTGTTGCTGGAACTGCGCGGTGGTTGCGATGCCGTCGACGCGTAATTCGCCCAGCGCTCGCAACATGCAGGCAATGGCAGCCTCGCGCGTAGGTTTGTAAACGATCAATTTGCCAATCATAGAGTCGTAATACGGTGGCACGATATAACCAGCATGCGCATGGGAATCGAAGCGCACTCCCAATCCACCGGGAGTGAACATCCCTTTAATCAAACCCGGGCAGGGTTGGAAATTTTTGGTTGGATCCTCAGCATTGATGCGGCATTCCATTGCGGCGCCGGTGAGTTTGATGTCCGATTGTCGATAGGGGAGCGGCTGCTTGCTGGCCACCTCGATTTGAGTGCGAATGAGGTCGATACCGGTAACCATTTCCGTGACCGGATGTTCGACTTGAATGCGGGCATTAACTTCAATGAAATAAAAATTATTGTGTTGATCGACGATGAATTCGACTGTGCCTGCATTGGTATATCCGGCTTGAATTACCAGTCGCGTTGCGGCCTCGCAAATCGCGCTTCGCGTGTGAGGCGGCAGCAATGGTGAGGGGCTCTCCTCAATCAACTTCTGATGGCGGCGCTGCACGGAACAATCGCGTTCATACAAGTGGACTGCGTTTCCATGCAGGTCCGCCATGATCTGCACTTCTACGTGCCGCGGCCGGTCCACGAATTTTTCCAAATAGACTCCCGCATTGCCGAACGCGGCTTGAGCTTCAGTGCGAGCCTGCTGCAAGGCCGTTCGCAGTGACACCTCGTCGGGTGCCACTCGCATGCCTTTTCCACCACCGCCTGCGGTCGCCTTGATGAGTACTGGATAACCGATTGCTTTGGCGGCGGAAATAGCGTCGGCTTCGTCCTGTATCAAGCCATCGCTACCTGGTACGACCGGCACGCCAGCCGCCTTGGCCACCGCGCGAGCACTGGCTTTGTCGCCCAGTTTTTCCATCGCTTCAGGAGTCGGACCAATGAAATCGATACCGCAATTGCGCACTATTTCATTGAACTGGGCATTCTCTGCCAAGAAACCGTATCCAGGATGAATCGCGTCTGCGCCGCTGACTTCCGCCGCTGCAATAACGCGATCGATGCGCAGATAGCTGTCGATTGACTTACTGGACCCGATACAAATCGCGTCGTCGGCATAACGTACGTGCGCGGACTGGCGGTCGGCTTCACTGAATACCGCTACAGACTCGACGCCCAATTCCTTGCACGCTCGTATGATGCGCAGAGCAATCTCGCCGCGATTCGCAATTAGAATTCGATTATACATTCAGGGGCAAGTTATCCGCGGGTATCAACTTTGAACAGCGGACGACCAAAGTCGACCGATTCTTCGTTCTGCACTAGAACGGCGACGATTTTTCCATGCAATTCCGCTGGAATTTCGTTAAATACCTTCATCGCTTCGATGATGCAAACGATCGAGTCCGCAGCGATCGAAGAGCCAACCTTGACAAACGTGTCAGCCTTTGGATTTGGACGGTTGTAAAAAGTACCCACCATCGGCGACTTGATGGTGACAAGGTGCGCTCCGTCCTCAACCAACGGACTCGGCGGTGGCGGCTGAATTGCTGGCAATGCGGGAGCGGCAGGCAGTACTTTCGCCTCAACACCACCTCGTACCAAACGGATCTGTTGTTCGTTTTGTCGCAAATCCAATTCGCTGAGATCGTTTTCCTTCATTAAATCGATCAAACGTCGAATTCGATCTACGCTAAAGATGTCTTCCTCGCCTTCGAGCGACTCTGCCATTTAATTCTTCCATCGATCAACTGCATAATTCTTGCCCAAGTTGCGGGAAGATTGTAGCAGCGATCTGGAAATTAGGCGAGCAACTCAATGCGGTTTGCGTCCATGTCGGTAGGCAAGCTGCTGAGAACTTCACACCCCTCTCGGGTGACGAGGACATCGTCTTCGAGTCGCACGCCTCCCCATCCTGGGAAGTAAATTCCAGGTTCAACGGTAATAATCATTCCGGCTTGCAGCGACTGCTCTTGGTTTTTTCCAAGTCTAGGCGCTTCGTGAATGTCGAGACCGATTCCATGTCCCAATCCATGATTGAACCTCGAACCGAATCCAGCTTTCTCAATCGGACCGCGGGCTATCGCGTCAACCTCCTTTGCCAAAATGCCCGGCCGGATCGCGGCGATAGCAGCGCGCTGGGCGTCCAATACTGCCGCATAGACTTTTGGAAACTTTGGAGGCAGTTTCCCAGTAATGATGACTCGTGTTAAGTCGCTGCGATACAAGCCTTCGAGGGCTCCCCAGTCCACTAGCACAAACGGACTTTCGCCGATCGTTCGCTGCGACGGAACGGCGTGTGGCAGAGCGGCTCGCGAACCGACCGCCACAATCGGTGAAAAACTGGTACCACGTCCGCCAACTTGACGAACTTGGCGTTCCAATTCATTCACGACATCCAGTTCGGTGTGATCTGATCGCAACCCAGCTCGCAAACTCGTAAAGATTCGCTCTGCCATCACAATCGCGCGGCGAATCGCCGCGATTTCGAATGGATCTTTGATCATGCGAATCGATTCTACCAGTCCCGAACTAGATGTGATGCTGGTGCTCTTCAATGCGGATGCGATGAGTTGATGAAAGTTGACCGACATTGAGTCGCCTTCCACAAGCATCGTCGGCAGCTTCAGTTTTTTTAGTCGTGCGATTGTGGCAGCGGCTAGCACAACGCCAGGCGAACGAATGTAAGTTTCCAGTTCAGGACATTCTTCGCTAATTTGCTCTTCATACCTGGGATCGCTGATCATTAGCGCTCGACCAGGCGCCAGCAGAAGATAGCTGTCGTGGCCGGTAAAGCCGGTCAGATAGGTGACGTTCACGGGATTGGTCACCAACAGCGCGTGCGCACTCGCGCCGGATACAAGCTTCAATAGTCTCGATCTGCGAGCAGCGAAGTCAATCATCATTCGGCCGTATCTAGGTAGGGGTCTTGTCCCATTTCAATCTGCATTTTAGTACGTTCGCGTTCGTGATGGAGCAAGACCATGCGGTCGCGAAAATGCTTGCGTTCGACTCGCCGCTGAGCTTTGCGGAACATCTTATTTAGGGAGTGAAACGTTGTGGCCGAGCCCTTCGCGAGATTACCGAGTTGAGTGGATCGTTTTTGACCAAATCCAGTCAACAGTATGTCGTCGTCCAGTCCCAAGTACTGGCGATAAGAGCCGGGATCTCCCTGGCGTCCACAACGTCCGATCAATTGTCGATCGATGCGTGCCGCGTCGTGCATTTCAGTGCAAATCACGTGCATTCCACCCAACTCGCGGACTTCCGCGTCAAGCTTTACGTCCGTACCGCGACCCGCCATGTTTGTCGCCACGGTCACGCGTCCACGATGACCCGCTTTGGCAACAATTTCTGCTTCGCGCTGAATTTCATTTGCGTTGAGCACATCGTGGCCGATGCCAGCTTGTGTCAGCATTTTTGATAGAAGCATAGACTTGTCGATTGACCGGGTGCCGATCAGAACAGGACGACCCATTTCATTCATCTGTTGAACTTCGTTGACGATCGCTTCGAATTTCTGCAGCATCGTACCGTAAACTTGATCGGGCAAGCGAGTGCGGCATGGAGGTCGGTTGGTGGGCACGAGCACGACGGGCGTCTTGTAGATACGGCGTAATTCGGGAGCGCTGGTGGCTGCTGTACCAGTCATTCCTCCCAGGTAACGATAACGCTGAAAGAGATCTTGCACGGTGATTCGCGCGGCTTGACCGGTCGGTACGGTTACTTCGATACGTTCCTTGGCTTCGATCGCTTGGTGGATGCCCGCTTGCCACTTTCGTCCTTCAGCCAAGCGACCGGTAAACTCATCGACGATGACGATCTCGCCATCGCGAATGACGTACTGACGATCGAGATGAAAATCACGCAGAACTTTTATCGCGCGTTCGATGTATTCGTACATGTCTACCAAAGCTACTTGGCGGATCATATTGTCGCGAGGAAGCGCGCGAACCAACGATCGTCCGCGGCCATTGAGTTCGATCTTGCGAGCATCCTCTTCGATGGTGTAATGTTCGGTCTGTACGAATTTGGGAGCATGTTCGGCGGCCCAACGGAATGTTGCGATTACTAATTCACGTCCCTCGTCGCCCAGCGATCCAATGATCAGTGGAGTGCGAGCTTCGTCGATCAAGATACTGTCCGCTTCGTCGACGAGCGCGAAATGCATTCCGCGCTGTACCGGTTGGTCCCCTTTGGTCGACCAACGCTCGGAACTACCCTGGCCCAGAAAGTCGCTTTGTATTCGACCCATTGCGCGCAGCAGCAGTCGGTCGCGAAGAAAGTCAAACCCAAACTCTTTGGCCGTTCCGTAGGTCACGTCACAGGCATATGCCTCTCGACGCTGATCGGTCGTGCACTCGGTGAGAATTATGCCAACGGACACTCCTAGCAATTGAAAGAGTGGACGCATCCATATCGCGTCACGCTCGGCTAAGTAATCGTTTACGGTCGCCAAGTGAGCTCCCTTACCGGCAAGCGAGTGCAAATACAGTGGCAAGGTCGCGGTCAAGGTCTTGCCTTCGCCGGTTTGCATCTCAGCGATACAGCCATCAAACAGCGCCGCTCCACCGATCAATTGAACATCGAAATGTCGCATGTTCAGCGTACGCCGACCGGCTTCGCGCACTAGTGCGAACGCTTCGGGCAATAATTTCGATAATGGTTCGCCACTCATCGCACGAAACCGCAGCGACAAACTCTCTTTGCGAATTTGGCCATCATCACACTGACGCAATCGGTCCTCAAGTTCCGAGGCTTGCCGAAACTGATTCATCCATTTTCGCACTCGAATCGTACCTGCTCCGGGCAACATCCATCCCGCGGCAATGCGTGGATAAGCGCTACCACGATTGGTTGTCGCGCTGGGACGCCGTTCCTCGGAGCTGGTTGGGATTGAAATGGGCGTGGTGGATTCGGTGGTCAGGTGGTCAACGGGATCCATGATTCATTTCGCTGTGACGAATTTGTTGCATCAATTGTCGAACTGAGTAGGTTCGGGAGCACGATATGCGACGAGCGTTACTATCGTCGCCAATCGCCATCGCGTCGCCGCGAGGCACTTTCGCAATTCGGCCGTCCATTAGGTCTTGTTTTTATTCTACGTAAATGGATGCATTTCGTGTTGGTACTTAAGTTGGCTCGCTGGCGAAATATAGGGCGTTTGGGAGGTTCGTGCGGGTTCTGCCTTTTTTGTTCGAAGTAACGTTATGTCTGGTCGATCTACTTGTAACGACTCAAACGCTTGCTCCGACTAGCGAGAATTCAACTATGAAAATGAAAAAAGTACTATTGGCTTTAGCTCTTGCGAGCACCACTTGCTTGCAGCAGTCCGATGCTCAGGATAATTCGCAACCATGGATGGGCTCGGTGCTCAGCCAATCCGGAGCTTCCAACGTTCGCCACGTCGGAGACGGACCAAGCAGCGATGATGCCACTGGACGATTGACTCTCTACGACGATCAGCGACCACAGCAATTCAAGTCGCAGGGGCGATACGTATCCAGTAACCATCCCCATGCACCTGATACACCTAGCTATAGCGCGGTAGCGCCCACAGCAGCGAGTTGCTCGACGAGCTGTGGATCGCTAACCAGCCAATTGTGTAGCTCGGCACCGCTGTCCAGCTTGGGATGGTTCGAAGCGGAATCCCTGTTGTGGTTTGGGCAGCGGCGATATTCGCCGCCGCTGGTAACCACCGCACCGCAAGGTGTGTCACCCGCCCTTGGAAGCACTGGAGTTGTTTCACAACTGGGGGGCGGCGATGGAATTTCGGCTGGATTGCTACCTGGCTTTCGTCTGGCCGCAGGATTCTATTTGGATGATTGCCAAAAGATCGGCATTGGCGGAAGAGCCTACGGAATTTTCACTGCACGCGAGGAATATTCCAACACGTCTACCGGCAATCCTTCGATCGGAATTCCTTTCTATAACACTAACACAAACCTGAACGACGCTTATTTGATAGCATTGCGCCAAGGTGCGGTTGCTGCCTCAGACGGTAGCGTCACTGCGACGAGCGACTTGGACATGATTGGTGCCGAAGGCTCTGCTCGATTCTTGGTAGCAAGGTCGTGCGACTATCGAGTCGATTTCCTGGGTGGTTATACTTTCAATCGGCTACAGGATTCGATCGCGATCAATGCCAATGCCATTGATCGATTTACGGGTAATCTGATTCCAGATGGCACCCAAGTGCGTACGCTCGACTTGTTCGATGCAGACAACGTATTTAACGGCGGTCATCTTGGCCTGCAAACCACCGTCCATCGCAATCGCATGTCGCTTACTTCACTGCTGAAAGTAAGTCTTGGTAATATGCACGAATCGGTTCGCATCGACGGTTTCTCGGTACAAACTAATCCAGTGCCGAATCCGGGAACCGTCGCATACCGTGGCGGCGTGCTCGCCCAGCAAAGTAACATCGGTACGCTGGAAAGAAATCAATTCGCTTTCTTGCCTGAGCTGGGCGCGAAGTTAGGTTACAGTGTCGACTGTAACTTGCAACTGACGTGCGGTTATACCTTTATGTACTGGTCGCACGTCGCACTTGCCGGTCGACAAATCGATTCGACAGTCGACTATTCGCAAGCCCTGGGAGGAACCGCCGGAAATCGTCCCGCGTTCAACTTCCAGGAAAGCAGCTTCTGGATGCAAGGCGTCGACTTGGGCTTAAACTACACGTTCTAAGGTCAATCAACTCCGTCGCCTTCGGTCGCCTCGTTTAACTCCATACCGTTCAACGAACGTGGGATAAGCTTCCAGCTTGTCAATATCTTGTGCATGCAATGGCGAAACTCCGCTACAGGTTGACAAGCTGGAAGCGCTGGAAGCTTATCCCACGTTCGTTGAACGGTATTGGGGTTAAACGAGGTTCCGCCAGGCGACCGAATGTTGACTAGGCCTCAATGCTTGTGCAAGTATCAAATGCAAAGGCAGCTAGCAAAACTACAAACCCGGTGTATCCAGTTTTTGGATTCATCGGGTTTTTGATTTTCGGGATACGAATCGGAGTGGTTATGACGCCACTTTAGCTTTCGCGGCCACGATCATGTGACTCAACCGACTCTTCAGGCGCGATGACTTGTTCGTGTGAATCACGCCTTTTGCCGCAGCAATATCAAGCATTCTGCCGGATTCGCGAACGATCGTTTGAGCATCCTCGATCTTGCCATCGCGAACCGCCTCACGAGCCTTGCGAATAATCGAACGCAATTTCGATTTCTCGGCGCGATTGCGATCGCGCTGTTCTAAACTCTTTCGCCAACGTTTCTTGGCACTCTTGGTATTAGGCATTCATCAAATCTCGTACACTAGTGATCCACCATTTTGGACGCTTGTTGGAACCGCATATCATGCCCGATGACAGACTTTCTGTCCAGTCACCTTTTTCTTTAGGCCCAAAAACATCTTCTACCCACAACAAGTCGGGCCGTGTCAGCTTGGTTGGTGCCGGGCCAGGTGATCCAGGATTGATCACGATTCGTGGCGTGGAATTACTTCGTCAAGCTGATATTGTCCTGTACGATGCGCTTGCAAACGAACAGCTACTCCGGCACGCACCCCAAGCCGAGTGGGTGTCGGTCGGCAAACATGGTACTGGGAAAATGTGGACCCAGGACGAAATTAATGCTCGCTTAGTCGATTTGGCCCAAGCAGGCAAGCACGTGGTGCGGCTCAAAGGAGGCGATCCGGCAGTTTTTGCGCGAACTGCCGACGAATTAGAAGTGTTGGTCAACTGCGGGATTCCATTTGAAGTTGTTCCTGGAATCACCGCAGCCCTGGCGGCGGCAAGCTACGTCGGAATACCTTTAACCCATCGCCACCATGCTTCCGCAGTTGCTTTCATCACTGGCCAACAGCAGGATGGAACACCACAACCGATCGATTGGATCTCGCTGGCCAAATTTCCAGGAACGCTCGTTTTTTACATGGGCGTTACTTCTGCGGAACATTGGACAGAGCAATTGATTCAGGCAGGTATGCCCGATTCCATGCCAGCAGCGGTGATTCGTCGCTGCTCGTGGTCAGACCAATTAGTGTTTCGCTGTTCGTTAGGCGAGGTCGCCGCGCGACTCAGAGCCGGCCTGAGACCGCCGATTATTGTTGTTGTTGGCCAAGTCGCGGGACTTGGAGAGCAATATGATTGGTACTCCAATCGTCCCCTTCGAGGCGTCGGCGTACTAGTGACGCGCCCCGTTTCGCAAGCAGATCAGCTTGCCGAATCGCTTCGCGCACTGGGTGCAGATGTGTATTGCCAACCGATGACTCGCATCGATCCTATCGATGATTTCTCCAATCTCGATCATTGTATCGATCGACTATCTAAAGGATGTTACTCGGGCATCACTTTTTCCAGCGCTAATGGAGTGGAAGCCTTTTTTAATCGCCTCACCCTGCTAAGTTTGGACGCGAGAGTCTTTTCTGGTTGTACGATTGCCGCGGTTGGATCGAAAACGGCTGAGCGCTTGTTGCGATTCGGACTGCGAGCCGACATCGTTCCGCAACATTTTGGGGCTGCGGGGTTAGTCAACGAACTTGCTACTTCGATCGCTGGTCAACAGTGGTTGTCGATTCTCGCTGATCAGAGTCAACCGGCGCTGGTCGACGGCCTGTCTGACAAAGGTGCGCGTGTGGACTCTGTCGTGTCGTATCGCAGTCGACCCGTTGGCGAAGTGCCCACACACATTCTGGAGTTAATCGATAAAAATCGCATTCAGTGGATCACAATCACCAGTCCACTGATCGCCAGAACATGTGCGACGGTTTTTCGGGCTTATTTTCAATCTCTTCGCCCGATTAGTTTTAGCCCCGAGATTTCCAACCAACTCGAATGCGTCGGCTGGCCCGCAGCGATTCAAACACAACAACCGACCGACGAACAATTAGTAAGTTCGCTGATCGAATATGTGCGCTCCAAACGGCACTGAGAAGTGGAAGGTCGAGGCTCTTGCCGAAACGAAAACCTCGGGATTCCTCTGCCCTCATTCCATTGCCAAGGAAACTATCGTGAATGGCAAGAGAATGCTGGCAAAGGAATAGGCCCAATGGCCGCGATTGGCGTTCCCAAAAAAGTCGCATTGGTTCTGGAAGACGACAAGCGGCATGAGAAGTGGAAGGTCGAGGCTCTTGCCGAAACGAAAACCTCACGATTCCTCTGCCCTCATTCCATTGCCAAGGAAACTATCGTGAATGGCAAGAGAATGCTGGCAAAGGAATAGGCCCAATGGCCGCGCTTGGCGTTCACAAAAAAGTCGCTTTGGTTCTGGAAGACGACAAGCGGCATGAGAAGTAAAAGGTCGAGGCTCTTGCCGAAACGAAAACCTTGCCATTCCTCTACCCTCATTCCATTGCCAAGGAAACTATCGTGAATGGCAAGAGAATGCTGGCAAAGGAATAGGCCCAATGGCTGGGCTCCAACTTCGTTGCTGAAACTTCTCAACGAGCGAATGATTCCTCCGTCTACTACAAATGGAAAAGAAGTTGGGTTTGGGCGTTTCTTGTCAAGTGGATTATCCTCAAGCATTATGGTAAAGTTAGGGCAGACAGTGAGTATGGGAAGTTCTTCCAGGTGACTCTGCAACTTCCGGTCGCGGAGGCAATTTGATTATGGCGAACAAGACAATTCTATTTGTTGACGATGTTCCTAGCGATCTTCCATCGGTTGCCGAACAAGGCTATGTCTGGTCGAAATTCGGATTGCGTTCGTTGTTGGTCTCGGCTGATGATCCGATTGAATCTGCTGTGAAATGCCTCCAGAACGACACCTCAATTGTGGGTGTGGTAACTGATCGATGCAATCGAAGTGACTTTTCCCACGTGAAAGAGTTTCTTTCGATCCGTCCGAGCGTGTTGGTCGCAGTACATTGCGGTCGATTGACGTCGGATGACAAGAAGGCGGCTGCACGAGTTGGTGCTAGCGGTTGTTACCAAAAAGGCGATTCATACGCCGATTTCCTTGTCTCTGCCAACAATGACTATCTGGCCGCGGAGCGACGATTTCGGGACGACTTGCCCTTGTTACTGCGCGATAGCTCCATGCTCGGCAAGTGGGTCGCATATACCCGCGATGGTCGATGTGGCGTATCGGACAACGATTTAACCTTGATTGAAAAATGTGAAAAGTCCCTTTCGTCCGATCAATTTGTAGTGGCCAGTGTGACGCCCGACGATGACGAGATTAGCATTAGCGATGCCTGGTTCCCGATCACAAGATAAATGCGCAATGCTTTTTGATGAACTTACATTTGGTGCAAATCTACTCCGGAAAGTTGTTCACGACGGCGAAGAATATGTTCTTCGACCGTATCAAACGATTGTTTGGGTTTCGCTTCGCCCGTTGCCTCAGTATCTTCCGTCCAATGAACGATCGGAATTGCCTTCCGAAACGCCTCGATTTCCGGCGATAATAGATACCGGCAGCAATTCGACGTTAACGTTGAGAGAATCTCACTTACGCGCATCCGGCCTCGACGAAAGAAAATGGATGTTTAACCCAGAGAGTCCTCGACGTATTCAGAGGTTGGATGGCTGTGCGCTGGTACCGACATTACTGGCGGATGTTTGGCTACGAGTTGAAAACGGTCAAGCTGGAACACGTGACAGCTATCGGCTACCTTTGGGTAACAAAGGAATCGACGTATTCTTGAACCAGAGGCCGCTAATTGGCAAGCACATCAGTTATGCGAAATGGAATAGGCATTTTTCGGAGATTGAACGTTCCGCTTTAATGACGGGCGATACGATGGACGTAAATGGCACTTTGTTACCGATCCTTGGACTGAATGCGTTGTGCCAGGGAAACGTGAAAATTGAGTTCTCCTGCACCAGCACAAATATTGGTGTTAGGATTTTCATTCCTCCCTTCGATTGACTTTGCGTTTTGCTTGCCCGCCTGATCGAATCTATTTCTCGTTTCTCCGTACCAGAAATATCCAGTACCATGCCATTGCTGCACTGCAAATTACGGGTTTCCTTTTATCTGTTTGCTTGGATTTGCGCAGCGAGCCAGCTTGCACACGCTGAGCAAGATCAGGGACAGCGATTTTTCGAGAATCGTATTCGCCCACTGCTGGCCAATCGTTGTTACTCGTGTCATGGGCCTGATGAGGCGTCCGCCAAGCTGCGATTGGACTCCAAACACGGTTGGGAGCGGGGCGGTGAACGGGGGCCTGCAATCGTGCCGGGGGATCCATCGGCCAGTTTACTGATCCGAGCGATTTCGTATCGGGACGCAAAACTCAGCATGCCACCGCAAGAGGCCGGTGGGAAGTTAGCGGACTCCGAAATCGAGGACATCGTAACATGGATTCGGCAAGGCGCGCCCGATCCGCGCAGCGGTGAGAAAATAGTCACCGAGATCGACGTCGCCGCGCGCGATCACTGGGCATTTCAACCCGTCAATGCGCCAACAATTGCGCTCAATGTTCATCCGATCGATTATCTCATCGACCAGAAACTTAAAGAGCGCGGATTCGTTGCGACGGAACCTGCCGATCATCGTACACTCATTCGGCGCACGGTACTCGACTTGATTGGCTTACCGCCGACAGCCAAGCAGTTGGCCACTTCGCCGGATGACTTCCCGCGCTTGGTGGAAGATTTGCTCGCCTCACCGCGCTACGGTGAACGCTGGGGCAGGCACTGGTTGGACGTAGCCAGATACTCCGATGCAAAAGACGGTGTGCTCATGTATGGCGATGCACGCGTGCGTCCGTTTGCGCACACTTATCGAGACTATGTCATACGCTCGTTTAATGAGGACAAGCCCTTCGACCGATTCATCGGCGAACAATTGGCCGCTGATCGCATGGGCTTGCCGCCCAATGCGCCAGAACTGGCCGCGCTAGGTTTTTTGACTTTGGGCCGCATGTTTGATAACAACCGGCACGATATCATTGACGACCAAATCGATGTCGTCGCGCGCGGACTGCTCGGTTTGACCATCGGTTGCGCTCGTTGCCATGACCACAAATTCGATCCCATTCCCACAGCAGATTACTATTCCCTTTACGGCGTCTTTGCAAGCTCTATCGAACCCTACGATCGACCTCGCATCGCTCCAGTTACTGCGGGCGGACAAGCGTTCGAAAAAGAGTTTAAGGCTAAGCTGGACGAGGTTTACGACCAACAGCAGAAGCATTATGAATCCACTTTGGAAATTGCCCGCAAGCAAACACCTGACTACTTGATCAAGGTCGCCACTACCGAGCCGGATGTGGCCGAGACTACGATCTTCTTTCTCTCGTTAATTCCCGATCAACTGCGTCCTCAGATTACTAAACGATGGAGGGAATTAATCGCGCGCCGAGCTTTTCCCGACGATCCAATTTTTGGTCCGTGGCACGATCTAATGCGTTCGGCTGGCCAATCGGCGGATCCTGCCCAACTTCGCCAAGCCAAGCCTACCACGAATCTTACGAGCACGGTCAGTCAATCGCAGACTGAAGAAGTCCAGTCGCCGCCCGAACAAAGTGCGGTCCCAGCTCTTGAGATGCGGCCCAACGACTGGAAGGCTCGGGGTGTCGACACTCGTATCATCGAAGGGTTGGTCGCCGCGCGACCGCGTAGTCGCGCGGATATCGCGAGAGTCTATGGCACGATCGTCCACAATGCGTGGGCCAAAGCAGCTCCCTCGCTAGTCGGCAAGACTTCCGCCGACGGCTCGGTCGAGGTTGACGATCCGCTTGTGGCGCTGCTGGTTTCGCGCGATGGTCCTTTGTGGTTTCCCAAGCGAGACATCGCCGCGTACTTGTCGCGTCAACCGGGTGACAAGTATCGTGAATTGGTCAGAGAGCTGGATGCAATTGCAGTCACACACAAGCATGCCGCGCCGCGTGCGATGGTGGTCCACGACGCGGAAGTCTTGTGTGATCCAGTGATCTTTCAACGAGGCGATCCCAGCTCGCGCGGAGCGCCGGTGCCGCGTCGGTTTCTGGCGGCTCTTTCGACTGGCGAGCGCCCGCAATTTACCGATGGAGGCGGACGGTTGAATCTGGCTACCATGATCGCAAATTCCCAGAACCCATTGACCGCGCGAGTATGGGTGAATCGAGTTTGGATGCATCATTTTGGTGAGCCACTAGTGGAGAGCCCCGGCGATTTCGGATTACAAACCAAGCGCCCGCTCCAGCACCAGTTGCTCGACTACTTGGCCGATTACTTGATTCGCACTGGTTGGCGCACCAAGCCGCTGCACACACTGATCGTTTCCTCGCAATCGTATCAGCGATCTTCGCGTTTCGCTGCTTCTGAACAAATGGCCAAGCAAGCTGCTGGCGATTCGTCAAATGAACTCTGGTGGCGGGCCAATCGCCGTCGTCTGGACTTTGAACAAATGCGCGATTCACTGTTGGCGCTAAGTGGCGAACTGGACGACACGATGTATGGCCGTCCACCGCTGATAACCGAACCAGGCAACCATCGGCGAACGGTGTATTGTTTTGTAGAGCGTCAAAATATTCCTGCAATCGTCCAAACGTTTGATTTCGCCAACGCCGATACTTCAACGTCGCGCCGCCCGATGACGACTGTACCGCAGCAAGCCTTATTCGCGTTGAATTCGCAGTTCATGCTCGATCGAGCCAGCGCATTGGCCAAACGAATTGGTTCCGTGAGTTCGGAACAAGAAACGCAACAGCTATTTACGATAGTCTTGGGACGCGAGCCAACTGAGCCAGAGATTCTTGCCTGCCGAGAGTTTCGACAACAGGGCTCGCTCGAACAACTATCGCAAGTTTTACTGATGAGCAACGAACTAATTTTCATCGACTAGTCACTCGACGCCGGGCGATTTTAATAGAGACCTATGGTTGAGGTGCGAACATGCAAATGCATCGGAGAGTTTTGTCGAGGCGTGAAATACTGGGCTCGATGGGAACTGGCCTGGGCATGCTGGCATTGCCAAGTTTGTTGAATGCCAAGACATTTGATGCGACCGTTGGCGACAGGTCGAATAATCCGCTGGCCCCTCGCGAACCCCATTATCCCGCGAAGGCCAAGCACATCATCCACATCTACCTCAATGGCGGGCCGTCGCAGGTGGACACCTGGGACCCCAAGCCTGAATTGACGAAATGGGGTGGCAAGAAACTTCCGTTTAACAACTTGACCACGGAGCGCGAGACCGGAGTCGCGCTGGCGTCGCCATTCAAGTTTGCTCAATACGGCGAAAGCGGTTTATGGTGTAGTGAAATATTTCAGAAAACTGCCAGCCAACACGCTGATCGCCTGTGCGTCATTCGCTCGATGTACGCTAACACGCCCAACCACGAACAAAGCATGCGGTTGATGAACACCGGGGACGAACGATTGTCGCGTCCGAGTTATGGATCTTGGCTTACGTATGGCTTGGGTTGCGAAAATCAAAACTTACCTGGTTTTGTTACGATGTGCCCAGGTTTGCCAGTGGCAGATTCGTCCAACTGGCGTAGTTCCTTCTTGCCCGGAATATATCAGGGAACCTACCTCGATACACGCAAGTCGAAAGTTACCGAGTTGATCGCGAATATTCAGAATCCGAGTATCCAATATTCCGATCAGCGCCGACAACTCGACTTGCTCGCTACGCTCAATCGCACTCATCAAGCTCCGCGTAACGACGATGCTCAGCTTGAAGCCCGCATTCAGTCGTTCGAGCTTGCGTTTCGCATGCAAATAGAAGCAACCGATGCGCTCGATATTTCGCAAGAATCCAAAGCCACGCGAGATCTGTACCAAGCGGACAACGTGCACGGACGACAATTGTTGATTGCGCGGAGGTTGATCGAACGTGGCGTGCGAGTTGTGCAGTGCTACCATGGTGACGTCCAACCCTGGGATTCGCATGGCGACATTGACAAGAATCACCGAAATCTGGGGCGCGAAGCCGATGGTCCGATCGCCGCTTTATTGACGGATCTAGCCAACCGTGGTTTGCTCGACGAGACACTGGTGTTATGCGGGGGCGAGTTTGGCCGCACGCCTGCAGTGGAGATTCCCATCGGCGGCGGCAATCCCACCGGTCGGGATCACAATCACCACGGGTTCTCGGTTTGGTTGGCGGGAGCGGGAATCAAAGGGGGCATGGCATTCGGTAGCACAGATGAATTTGGCTATCGAGCGGTAGAAAATCGAGTCCACGTACATGACCTGCACGCCACGATTTTGCATCTGATGGGCTTCGATCATCAGCGACTGACTTTTCATCATGCAGGTCGCGATTTTCGACTAACCGACGTGCATGGCAAGCTGGTACAGGAAATACTTGCTTGAACCGACTGATCAACATCGTCATTCTATGGGAAAGCTGGGATTGAACGCGCGATCGAAAGTTCAGGCGCGCAAGACCAGAACATTCGCTGTTTTTTTCGGCCGCCTCGGTGAAATCACACTGCCGCTAGATTAATCTGTCGGAGTGTAGTCATCGAATCGATTAGAGTTTCCCTCGGTTTTTCTGACGATCTCAGGAATCTCATGATGCTGATCTATAGGAATTTGAGCGATCACCGAACGTGTGTTGCCACCGGTCGTGGATTGGCAATCTGGCTGTTGTCGTTCGCTACGCTGGTCAATGCACAAACTGGTACGACTCCTGACGAGGGCGTTCGATTCAACCCTCCCTCGGCAACGTTGCTCAAGAATGGTTTTGTAGTACGCGACCACCAGCGAGAAATGTTCCGCGGGGACGTGCTGGTACGAAGCGGCAAAATCGTCGGCGTCGGTGTTGACGTTTCAAGACCTGCCGATGCTCAAGTCATCGACTGCGCCGGAAAGTATGTCTATCCGGCGCTAATCGATGCGTTTGTGGAAATGGAATCGACTCCGATTTCCGTTCCGGCGGACCATTGGAATGCCCAAATAGTCCCGAATCGCCGCATGGATTTGCAGATCTCGCGAGACACCAAACGACTGGCCCAGTTTCGCAAGGCAGGATTTGGCATTGTCTTGGCAGTTCCAGCGGATCGAATCTTCAAGGGCTCCAGTTGTGTGCTGACCACATCGGACGCAGCCATCGAGACGACTCTGCTTCGCCCGGCAGTGTTCCAGCACGTTCGCTTGCTGCCGTCGCGCGGAGCACAACGAGGTGGTTATCCGAACAGTCCCATGGGGGCCGTTGCTCTGGCGCGACAGACGATGCTGGATGCAATGTGGTATCAACAAGCCACGCAGGCGTTTCACGCCGATCCGTCGCTACCGCAACCCGATCGCAACGAAGCGCTCGAAAGTCTCGAGCGCGCCTCGCGTGGCCAGCAACCAGTAATGCTCGATGGACCGAACGAGTTGTTCGCGCTGCGCGCCGATCGATTTGCTCGAGAGTTTGCCTTAAAAGCGATAATTCGAGGTTCTGGTCGTGAGTATCGTCAGATCGATGCCATTGCGGCAACTGGTAGAACGATTGTAGTGCCAGTTAACTTCCCCAAGCCGCCCGAAGTTGGATCGTCGGAATCCATTGCGGAAACGTCTCTGCAAACGCTGATGCACTGGGAACTCGCTCCCGAGAATCCCGCTCGCCTGGAGAAGGCGGGAGTTCACTTTGTACTCTCCACCGATGGATTGTCCGAACCCACCGAGTTGCTCGCTCAAGTTCGCAAAGCGATCGATCGAGGCCTGAACAGATCGACAGCGCTTGCGGCGCTGACGACGCGCCCTGCCGAACTGTTGGGAGTCAGCGAACTCACTGGCTCGCTGGACGTGGGCAAGCTCGCTAATTTGCTCGTAACCAATGGCCCTCTATGGGATCGATCGACCAAGATCGTGGAAACTTGGGTGCAGGGCCAACGCGAGCAATACGATCAGAATCCTAACTCAATAGATCTCAATGGTCGCTGGTCGCTGACGCTGAACGGACCAAGCGGATTTCCAGCGGCGCTGGAAATGTCGCTGGAGAAAATGCAGGATAAGCCTGCCGGACGAATAGCGCAGGAAGGCAAACTAGATGACGAAGCAAAAGCACCGGAAAAGAAACAAACTGACTCTACAGCTTCCCAGACTGACAAGAAATCTGCAAGTGCCCAGCTCAAGCAGCTCGGGGCGCGAGGCGAACGAATTGCCGCTTATTTCCATGCTGAAGTCCTGGGAATCGAGAAATTGTCTGGACCTGCGCATATCTCTGCAACTGCGATTTCAACTGGCGAATCGGTCCAATTGAGCGGCAGTATTCTGTGGCCTAACGGAAGAACAAGTTCCCTCCACGGGCTGCTAGCCGGTAAAGCACTTGCGCAGCCTTCGCACGAATCGAACAAGGACGCCAAGCAAGATGCACGGGCCGAGAATTTGCCGGAACAGGAGACAGGCAAGGACCAGTCTGCAAGCGATGCTTCTTCGAACGTTGTTATTTCAAGACTCAATTATCCGTTCGGCGACTTTGGATTGCATAAGCGACCAGAGCAACCTCGTCGGTTGATGATTCGCGGCGCGACCATTTGGACGTGCGGCCCGCAGGGAAAATTGCCATCTGCTGACATGATCATCCACGAAGGAAGGATCGAAGCGATTGGACCGAACTTGCAAGTCCCTGAGGGTGCGACGATCGTAGATGGCAGTAATATGCATGTTGCTCCTGGCATCATCGATTGTCACTCGCATATGGCCACCGATGGTGGCGTGAATGAATCCGGGCAAGCTGTCACGGCCGAGGTTCGCATTGGTGATTTCATCGACTCGAACGACATTTCGATCTACCGGCAACTGGCTGGAGGCGTTACTACGGCAAACGTGTTGCATGGCTCGGCGAATCCAATTGGCGGTCAAAATCAAGTTATCAAACTGCGCTGGGGTGCGGTGGATGAAGACTTGAAAATGGTCGAGGCGCCAGCCGGTATCAAATTTGCGCTTGGCGAAAATGTTAAGCAAAGCAATTGGACCGAGCGTACGTCCGTTCGCTATCCTCAAACACGCATGGGAGTCGAGCAGATCATACGCGATCGTTTCGAAGCGGCCAAATTGTACTCGCGCAAGCGCTCCGAATGGGCCAACAGTCCTCGTGGCTTGCCTCCGCGGCGCGATCTGGAATTGGATGCGTTGGCCGAAGTCTTGGACGGCAAACGCTGGATTCACTGCCATAGTTATCGGCAGGACGAGATTCTTGCTTTTCTAAAAACGCTGGACGACTTTTCAGTTCGGGTCGGGACTCTACAGCATATCTTGGAAGGTTACAAAGTGGCCGATGCGATGGCCAAACACGGCGCGACCGGCTCGAGTTTCTCCGACTGGTGGGCTTACAAGTTCGAAGTATTGGATGCGATTCCATTCAATGGTGCGCTGATGCATCGAGCCGGTGTCATCGTTTCGTTCAATTCCGATGACCGTGAACTGGCGCGGCATCTAAACCATGAGGCGGCCAAGGCAATCAAGTACGGCGGCGTGGCGCCCGAGGAAGCTCTCAAGTTCGTGACGCTCAATCCGGCCAAGCAATTGCGCATCGATCAATGGGTTGGGTCGCTCGAAAAAGGCAAGCAAGCGGACTTTGTTGTTTGGAGTGGTTCGCCGTTATCGACTCTGTCGCGCTGCGAACAAACATGGATTGATGGTCGCAAATATTTCGATCGTCAGGATGACATTCTCAACCGCAAGCAGAGCGACGAATTGCGATTGCATTTGGTAAGCAAGATTCTCAAATCGGGCGAAAAAATGGCTAGCGATTCAAGCGACTCCAACGATCCTTCGCTGTGGTGGGTGCGCTACGACGAATTTTGCCACCAGCACGACCACGATCACGACGAACAAACTCACGAAGGTCATGCTTTAGACGCGAGTTCGCAAGAGCACCGCTGATGCCTAGGTTTGGGTCCTCGCCGTTCGCTCAATTAATTGTCCCGTAATTTCCTCCGAGGCTCGCTGTTGTACTTTCGAGAAACTCAAAAATGATGCAACTTGTAAAATCATCTTCGAATATCGCCGTAGCACTCGTGGTTATCTTGTGCGCGAGTATCGGATTGGCGTCCGATCAAATTCCCGGTGCCAAACAGACTCGATCGATTGTTATCATGGGTGCGACGGTACATACCGTCAGTGGCGATGCCATCGAAAATGGAAGCGTAGTATTTAGCGCCGGCAAAATTACCGCAGTTGGCAGATCGGTAGCATTCCCGGCCGATGCCGAGCGCCTGGAAGCCAAAGGCGCCCACGTTTATCCGGGCTTGATCGATGCGATCTCTCCCATCGGTCTAGTCGAGATAGAGTCGGTGCGTGCGACGATCGATCATCGCGAAACTGGCGAGAACAATGCGAACGTCCGTGCGGTCGCGGCCTTCAACCCCGACAGCGAATTGATACCGGTCGCGCGCGCTAATGGGTTGTTAGTGGCGCTGAGTGCTCCGACCGGAGGTCTGATCTCAGGGCAGTCGTCACTAATGATGTTAGACGGCTGGAACGCCCAAGATATGGCCCTGCAGGCCGACTGTGCCATGCACATTAATTGGCCAAGAATGACGGCCCCCAATACCGGCTCTGGTCGTTCCAACGATGATTTAGAAACGCTCAATCAATTATTTTCTCAAGCGCAACGTTACGCAGCAGCCCGCGCGTCCGATGCCACGCAAGCTGTCGATTTGCGATTGGAGGCGTTAGCGAAAACACTTGACGGAAAAATGCCGATCATCGTTGGCGCAACCAGCGTAGCGCAGATCCAATCGGCGGTCGCATTTGCCAAGCAAAGGAAATTGCGATTGATAATCTTTGGGGGTTACGAAGCTCCCGAATGTGCCGAATTATTGCGACGGGAAAATGTGCCTGTGATCGTTAGTGGGGTTTATCGTTTGCCAACGTACCGACATTCGGCCTACGACTCAGCCTACACGCTGCCTCAGCGACTCCACGCGGCGGGTGTGCAGTTTTGCATTTCGGCCACCGAACGATTTGGCGCCAGCAACCTGCGCAATTTGCCTTACCATGCTGCGACAGCCACCGCGTATGGCCTGAGTGAACAGGTTGCGTTAAGAGCTATCACGCTTTCTCCGGCAGAAATCCTTGGCGTGGCCGATCGTATCGGGGCAATCAAAGTTGGCAATGATGCTACGCTATTCATCGCGGACGGGAACATCCTAGAAACGCCCACACAAGTTACCCACGCCTTTGTTCAAGGCAGAAAGGTCGATCTCGATAATCGGCACAAGCAGCTTTATCGCAAATACACGGAGAAGTATGATCGCCAAAAGTCTGCTCCCTAGCGGTAGCTGAGCAGTAAGTTTGTGAGAGTGCTTTTCGCATTCGGCTTACTGGCAATTCACCCAACCGCGCGATTGAGCAGATAGTTGCAAGCAGTGGCAAATGTGAATTGCGTCGCGAGCGACTTGGCCATCGAGTCTGCGTTGTGGTTTGCCTTGGCGAATACTAGTTACGGCATCATCAATTTCGTTGGCGAAGGCAGAAATATCGTCCGCGCCTGGCAGTTCCGGGCGCAGGATTTTGCCATCGGTGGTCATGATCTTAAGGGGCATGATGTCCAGGCCGTCGGAGAGTACCGCCAGTTCAAACTGGACAGTGCCTTTCTCGAAGACCATTTCAAAGCCGTGCGTAAATGGTCGGCTGGTTTGGTCTTGAACGCCGCTGGAGGTGGCAACAATCGTTTGGGAATCGTCAAATTCGAGCAAACAATGGCAGAATTTGACGACACCGTCTTTCATCGCAGCGGTGCACATTACTCGCCGGGGCATTCCGAAGACCATTCGAACAAAATGCATATCATGCACGTGCAAATCGATCAACGGACCGCCGATTCGTTTGAGGTCGTAGAAATCAGGAATCCAATCAGGCGGTGAAATGATTCGCTTAAAGTAGCCCGACAGCGCTTTGCCCAACGTGCCCTCGGCAACAGCCTTGTAGACGTATTCGTATTGGCCCATATACGGCAAGACCTGAGCAACCAAAACGGAGCGATTATACTTCTGACTTGCCGCCAGAATTTGATCGCATTGGTTGGTGTCGAGCCCCAGCGGCTTCTCGCACAACACGTGTTTGCCGGCCGCAAGGGATTTGAGCGCCGCGTCTACATGCAAGTGTGGCGGAAGGCAAATGTCGATCAAATCGATGGATGGGTCGTCAAGCATCGATTCCAGGGTATCGTAGACTTGCAGTGCGCTGACATCGATTTGTTCGCCGGGTGGGCCAAAATTGCCCTTGATTCCTCGCCAATCTCCGGAGCGTTTCCGAGAATCGCGAGTACAGAATGCGGCTAGCTTGGCTTGGGTCGATCGCTGGTAGGCTAGATAGTGAATCCAACCCATGAAGCCGACGCCGGCGATGCCTGCTTTGATCATGGAGACGCCCTCTTGAAAACTCGATGGATCTGGCTGAATGAGGAGAGTAGAGCGATTGTCCTCAATCGTTTTTATTCTCTCTTCGTTCCGAGCAATTCGGGGCAAGTTGTGAGCAATTGAGTGCAATTGCTCTACTCTCCAGCCAATGATGGGTGGCAAAAAAAGCTAACGAAAACGCCATCGTGCCGGCCAATGTGCCTCCCATAAATGGAATCGCAGCAAAATAGCATTGAACTAGGCCAGCCAAAGTCGGCGGGTAACTCATCAGTGGGTCAAGCCAGGACGCAAAATTGGTGACCACGAAAAAGGCTAGTGTAGAGAGAAGCGAACCCGATATTGCGGCAAATCGCCAGTCCATTTTGCTCAACAACCATCCCAGCACGCCCGGCAGCGCGGTGCCCAAGTAAACAGCCAACATTGTTTCTCGAGTATAAAACCCCATTCCCGGAATCTGCATCCACTGGCCAATCATGTCGCTGATTGCGACTGCCCCAAAGCCGACGATCATGCCTTGCCAGGCGTTCAGGTAACAACCAGCAAACAACGCTAGTGCACAAAATCCCGCCATGTTCGATGCGTGCGGAACAAACCGCAGCAAAACTACCAAACTGAAATAGACAATTACAAGCAAACGTAGTTTCGAGGTCGTCATGCTATACAAATCCCTCTCTTTTGATCAAAAATCGATGCCATAGCCGTCCAAGTTCAACTATGTCCGAATACGAGCCCGACGCGCAAGCGAGTGCATGGCGGGATCGACGCAATCGCATGCGCGTCGGGCTTGTATTGGAAAAACCGGTCTAACGCTCGCCCTATTGAATTGAATCGGTACTAAATTCTCCAGGTTTCCAGTGTTCCTGCAATCGCAGGTACCAGGATTCATTGTTTACCAGTCAAATTGGCTGGACAAGCCAGTCAAAATGTACCGATAAAATTGAATGGCACAACTACTGCGATCTGGTTGTCAAAATGTGACGAGTAGCCTTCGAATGCAACTGTCTCCAGCGCTTCTGGCATCCCTAACACCAATTGCGAACAAACTCGTACAGAGCGCAACCGACGTGGCACAGCCCATCGGCGAGGGATTCGTCGATGCACTACGCTCATTAACCACCAAACGTCCCGCCGCTCATCAACCGACGCAGAAGCCCGACACTAACGCACGTCAAAATGAATCGCTCGATGCGTTTTTGATTCGCTTGCGAGATTGGTTTCGCAGTTCGGGTGCGACTGGCGAGTTAGACGTCAAGCTCACCGTTGACCAGTTTGACGAAGTCAGCGTGGAAGCGTATGGCGAGACTGCGGACCAGGTCAATCAAGTGCTCGCGGTCAATCCAGAATACCTTCAGCGATTACGGGAAATGGTGATCGACCAACGAATGCGGGCAAATACGATCATTGGCTCCAACGTTCAAGCCATCGGGCCACGCGATCAGGGAACTGGTTCCACTCGGTCCGCCGTAGACATTCACATGACCGACGCCGGCGCTACAATTCAGTGGCGATGAAGCTCGCCTCGTCGTTATCCGCGCAGGATACTACCAGGTATTGACCATCTTTAAATCGGAGCCATTTAGCAAATGGAGTTCGTGAATCCTTCAGATCATGCAGAGAGTTTGCTGGCGGAGAGATTTCGAGCGGACCCTCGAGTCGAACAAGCTATGCAACTATTGCTGGCGGCTCTGAGCGATGCCCAAGGCAACATCACTGTGCCGCGCACCGCACAGCCTCAGTTAGTTCAGCATTACCAACAGTTGATCGACCGACTGGGAAAAGCTCGCGGCGGAGCGCCTTATTTTCCTTACTTGGCCAGTGGATTGGGGCGCGGTGCGCTAGTCGAGTTGGCGGACGGCAGCATCAAATTGGATTTCATTTGTGGTATTGGCGTGCATGGTCTTGGCCATAGCCATCCAAGTCTGTTGAAGTCCAGCGTTCGTGCTGCGCTGGAAGACACGATCATGCAAGGAAACCTGCAGCAGCATCCGCCTTCGATTGTGGTTTGCGAGCGCATGTTGGCGTTGGCGAATCGATTCGGCGCCCAGCTCGGCCACTGCTTGCTATCCACCAGCGGTGCCATGGCGAACGAGAATGGGCTGAAGATCGCCTTTCACAATCGTTTTCCAGCACATCGCATCATTGCGCTCGATAACTGTTTTGCTGGCCGCACGCTGGCGACAGCTCAACTTACCGATCGACCACAATATCGCGCCGGACTGCCCACGACGTTAGCAGTCGATTACCTACCCAATGGTGACGCGACCTATTCGCATGCCAGCCAACAGCGAGCTGTGGGCGAACTGGACAAGTTGTTAAACCGATACCCCGGTCAACACGCAGCGCTGTGGTTAGAGTTGGTTTCAGGCGAAGGTGGCTATTATCCCGGAACGACTGATTTTTTTGGCAGGCTCATCGACCGAGCCAAGCGAGACGGGCTGTTAGTGGTATTCGACGAAATTCAAACTTTTTCACGTTTGAGCCAACCGTTTGCGTTCCAGCATTTTGGTTTGAACGACGTGGCAGATATCGTTTCCTTTGGCAAAATCACACAGTTATGTGGAACGCTTTATCGAGAATCATTGAAACCCAAGGGACCGGTGCTCAGCCAGACGTTCACCGCAGCCAGCAGCTCTGTGGCAGCTTCGGCGGCCGTCCTCGATCAACTTGAAAGTGCGGGTTGCTTTGGCCCCAATGGCCGAAATATGCAGCGTCATCAAGTGTTCGCCGATGGCTTGGAACAACTGTCGCGCAAGCATTCTGGAAAAATCCAGGGTCCATACGGTCTGGGAATGATGATCGCGTTCACTCCAGGTGATGGTTCCTCCGAGCACGCGACGCGAATGGTGCATATGATGTATGCTGCCGGGCTAATGGGGTTTGTGGCAGGGCACGACCCAACGAGAATTCGCTTCCTGCCACCTCCTGGTGTCACTACCGACGACAACATTCGAATGGCCTGCGCAATTCTCGACGATGTACTGAACAGATTCTAGACGACGCAGTGTGCTTGGGAGCGGAGATCTGCTGTGGTAATCTTGCGAGCAGTTCGCCTGGACGACATCGACCAACTCTGGGGCTTGATCGAGCAAGCGACGTACGGCTTGACGACGCTACAAATCTCCAAGGATCAATTGACCGAACGCGTGGAGTTGTCGCATTTTGCTTTTACTCGCAAGACAGAGAAAGCGGCGGGCGATCTCTATGTTTTTGTGATGGAGGACTTAGAATCGCGCAAGCTGGTCGGTACCTCGTGCATCTTCTCCAAGACTGGTGGCTATGAACCGTTCTACAGTTACCGACGTGTGGTCGAAACACAAGCTTCAGAATTGCTGGGGATAACTCACCGCATCGAATCCTTGCAATTGGTAAAAATTCACGATGGTCCCACGGAGATTGGCAGCTTGTTTTTACTGCCGGAATTTCGCGGCGAAGGACGAGGTCGCCTGCTGAGTCTATCTCGGTTTATGTTCATGGCTCGCCACCCTAAACGATTCGCGGCGGAGGTGATCGCAGAAATGCGTGGGGTCGTGAATGAAAACGGCTCATGCCCATTTTGGGATGCAATCGGCCGACACTTTTTTCGTATGGAGTTTCCGCAAGCGGACAGCCTATCGACGGTCGACAAGCGATTTATCGAAGACTTGATGCCGCGCCATCCCATTTACACTTGTCTGTTGCCGCAATCCGGTCAGGAAGTGCTCAGCCAAGTGCATCCACAAACAAGGCCCGCGCTAGCGATGCTGACCGCCGAGGGGTTTTCGATCAGCGATATGATCGACATCTTCGACGGCGGCCCGGTGGTCCGTTGCCGACGCGATTCGATAGACGCAGTTAAGCGTACTCGTCAAGCGACGCTCGTGGAACTCGCTGACGTGGATTCGCCGTCGCCGATCATTGCCGCGAACTGCCATAGCGGATTTCGTGCTACCGTGGCACACGTTCAAGCAGTTTCCGGCGGAGTGCGAATTACGTCGGAGACTGCAGCCGCACTCGAATTGTCGGTTGGACAAACCCTGACCTTACTGCCGCAGCATCCACAATCTCGCACTACCAACGAGGTTAGCACATGATCCCCGCCGATCCCGTCCCAGGTCTGCAGAAGATTGGCAGTTGTTGGTTGCCCGGCGATGGCTCTGATTGGGCAAGTACTAGCTTCGCCGACGATCGGCAAGTCTGGACGGGACGATTCGCCAGTTCTTCGCAAGTGCAACAAGCGATCAGTGCCGCGCAAGATGCTTTTCCGAAATGGTGTGAGACTGCGCTCCAGGATCGCATGAATGTCTGTCGCAATTTTGCAGAAGTGGTGACGGGGCGCCGCGAAGAGTTGACGGCTCTGATCGCTCGCGAAACTGGCAAGCCACTTTGGGAAGCCGATCTCGAAGTTGGAACAGTGATTGGGAAAATTAACAACTCGATCGACGCATTGCTCGCACGACGTTGGACAACTACTGAGCAGCAAGGCGATTACTTGGCAGTGACTCGTTTTCGCCCGCACGGAATTATGTTGGTCTTGGGTCCATTTAATTTGCCCGCTCATTTGCCTGGCAGCCACATAGTACCAGCGATTTTGGCAGGCAATACAATTGTGTTTAAACCCAGCGAGCTAACGCCAGGAGTTGGACAATGGCTGGTGCAGGCTTGGCAGCGTGCCAACCTTCCCGATGGAGTCATCAATCTCGTGCACGGTGACGCGAGTATTGCACAAGCAGCGGTTGCTGACGATCGCGTCGCAGGTGTACTGTTTACTGGCAGCCGTCGGGCAGGTGAAAGTTTGCATCGCGCATTTGCCGGCAAGCCGCATAAAGTTCTGGCGCTTGAAATGGGTGGCAATAATCCGCTGGTTGTGCACAAACTACAAGATCTAGATCTGGCTATCATCACAGTGATTCATTCGGCGTTTATCACGTCCGGTCAACGCTGCACTTGCGCTCGAAGGTTGATTCTCACAGAACAGGCACAGCCCGACCGATTTATCTTGCGATTGAAGGAACTGGTGGGCAAGATCCGCGTTGGATATCCACTGGACCACCCACAGCCATTCATGGGGCCAGTTATCCGACAGCAGCAAGCCGAACGCATGCTTGCAGCCCAAGAAAAGCTGCGGCAGGCAGGTGCCAGCGTCGTGCTCAACATGGAGCTGTTATCCTCTCACAGTTCACTTCTGAGCCCAGGGCTGATCGATGTTACAGGCCTGCCACTTGAGGACGACGAGCATTTCGGCCCATTGCTTTCGATCCAGCGGGCCAGGACATTTGACGACGCAATCGAGCTGGCCAATCGAACTGAATATGGCTTAGCAGTGGGACTGATCACCGAAAGGGTCGACGATTTTCACTACTTTCTTCATCGGGTTCGCGCGGGAGTCGCGAATTGGAATCGTCAATCCACGGGAGCCAGCGGACGATTGCCGTTTGGCGGCATCGGAGCCAGTGGCAATCATCAACCAAGCGGGTTCTTTGCGGCTGATTATTGCAGTTATCCGGTAGCTTCGCTGGAAAGCCATGAACTCAGCGAAGCTCGTAAATTGATGCCTGGACTGGACGAGGTTGGCCAAGCATGCTCGTGGAAGTAAACATCGATGCGTTGGTCGGCCCATCGCATCACTTCGGTGGCTTGGGAGTTGGAAATATTGCTTCGCTCGAACATCGATTTCGGCCAGCCAATCCTCGCGCTGCGGCTTTGGAAGGTGTAGAAAAAGCCAACCTCGTGGCCAAATTAGGTTTACCTCAATTTGTTCTCCCGCCGCTGGTTCGGCCGGACGAGCGGATCTTTTCACAACTTGGATTCGAGGGATCGTCACGCCAACAATTTGCCCAAGCCGCACAAATCGACACACAGGCTTTGTCCAGTGCGTTTAGCAGCGCATTCATGTGGGCTGCGAATTCGGCCACAGTAACTCCTGCGGTCGACAGCACAGACGGATGTTACCACTTTACTCCAGCGAACTTGATCAGCAGTAGGCATCGTGCGACCGAGTGTTTCGATCGGGCCAGGCAGTTTCGAGAACTTTTTTCCATTCCCAAATTTCATACCGTTCACGATCCTCTGCCGGCGATTGTGCCTCTGCGCGACGAAGGCGCCGCAAATCATATGCGGTTGTCGGATTTCAATTTGGAGATTGGATTTAATGTTTTCGTATATGGCGAGCGAGGCAGTGCTCGCTCATCCCATCGATTTGCCGCGCGGCAATCGCTGGCCGCCTGCCATGCGATCGCCCGAAGACATCGGCTGAAATCGACCACGACGTTTTTCCTGCAGCAACATCCCGACGCGATTGACGCTGGTGTATTTCATAACGATGTGATCGCCACCAGTCACAAGGATCTGCTAATTCACCACGAACGAGCTTACATCGACAGCGATGCAGAGCTGCAGCGACTGGAGACCGCGTTTGAGCAACATACCGGTCATCTCTTGATTCGACGCGTTGTCAGCGACAGCGAGTTGTCATTGTCAGACGCAGTGAAGTCCTACGTCTTCAACAGCCAAATCGTTTCGCCCGTTACATCGAATCCAAACGAGAGCGTAATGATCTGCCCATCTCAATGCCAGTCGATTACCAATGCGCGGTGCTTAATCGAATCGTTCGTGAGCGATCCTAATATACCAATTGCCGAAACGAAGTTCGTCGCGTTAGACCAGAGCATGTCGGGCGGTGGCGGCCCAGCTTGCTTGCGATTGAGAATTCCGGCTGATAGTCGAACGCTGTCTCAAATGCCGGCTCGACTCAGGTTGAACGAACACTTGGCCGACAAGTTGCGCGATGTCATCCAGCGATGCTATCCCATTTCCATTAGTTTGAACGATTTCACCAGCCAAGATTGCCTTGACCAAATTGCCTTCGCCTACAAAGAACTTTGCGCTGTTTTGGGAGTCTGCGCGGAAGATTCGTCTGGGCACAGTAACTTTGGCTCCCGAGGTTAGTGCCGGTTAGTGCCAACGGCTCACTTTCTTGGAGCCCATTGGACCCGACTATAAATTATAGTGCCGCTGCGCGCAATTCCGAAAATCTCTGGCGAAGCTGCTTTAGAATTTATTAAATGGGATATCTAATCGAATATTCCGTTCTGCATCAAAATGCGAATTTTGCGTATTAGGGAATCGTGGCGCCGGGGCTTGACCAATGGCGCAACGTATTCTAACCTGCATACATTCCGTCCCCGAAAATTTTCGGCGGCGCGACGAAATTTGAGGCGTGGTGTAATTGGCAGCACAACGGATTCTGGCTCCGTTAGTTGGGGTTCAAGTCCCTGCGCCTCAGCTCTTTATGTGGCATCGGCTGTGCCTAGACCAATCTCGTACTCATTTTTTGGTCAGTCGCACTACTGTCGAGTCCGATTACTGCGAATTCTTTCTTGTATTTTTATTCCGTGGATCGTCGTCTGGGTTCACGTATTCAATTTTCCATGGCCCAATTCCATGGAACTGCACGACCGTCTCCCCTTTGGTCCATACAAAGTGTTTCATGCCAGTTTCCCAGTAACCGTATGTCCCAGCGGGCATCGGCTGAGTGAGTGTAGCGTCAAACTTCTCTCCCATGCCGATATTGAAAATTCCTGAGATTACTGTGACTCGTTCTGTTTTGGGATGAGTGTGAGGTGGGATGCGGTAGCCATCTGGCACCTTCACTCTAAACACAAACGGTCCCTCCTTGCCAGGATCGCCTTCTAACACGGCAATCCTCGCGCCAGGCGGCAGTGACGGCGGGCCTGCTTTCCACTCGGTAGTATCGGCGGGGTACAAGCGGAATTCTCTCTCGTCATGCACTTCCGCCAGAAGTGTCGACGTGATCATCATTAGCGCCACGTTTGCGATCGCAAGAAATTTGCTGCGCATATGAGTTTTTTCTGGTTAATGGTTAAGAAAGAGCTGGGTGGACCGTTCGCATTGCATTTCTGCGATCAGATTTTCATCGTGCCAGTTTTACACGGCGGCCCGAACCTAAGGTAATACAAGATTACCGAAAGGGACTTTGAATCTTGAATGTATCCATCGCGCATGAGTCGATCCAGTTCGACCATAGCAACCAAGTGGTTCGCAATTTCCTCGCCTTTTTCTCGCGCGGGGTCACCGGCAACTAGGTCAGTCGCCACAAATGCATACATGTGCTCGTCAAGAATTCCCGGCGACATAAAGAACTCGCACAAGGGAACAATTTTCCCGGCGCGATACCCGGTCTCTTCGATTAATTCACGGCCAGCAGTTTCGATCGGCGGTTCGCCCGGCTCAAGTGTCCCAGCGGGCAATTCCAATAACTCTCGATTGACTGTAATACGGAAGTTCTTAATCAAGCAAATGCGTCCATCCTGCAGTATCGGCAAGATAACAACAGCCCCTGGGTGGCGCACGATTTCACGGGAAAAAACCGTTCCATCGCGCAATACCCTAGATACTCTCTCGATTTGAAATCGCGAAGCCTTGAGCAGGATCTCTGTCGGGAATGGCTCGGACACTTGGTAAGCGCCTTTTTTATCCCACGGTAAGCACTCGTCGCCTATTTCGATTCCTTCGTGGATGTGTTGACGGCGTCGGTTTCGGAATCGCTCGGGCGGATCATTTGGAAGTACTTTCGAATCGTCTGCCGATGCCCCAAGGGGATGGACTCTAGTTCGAGCACCGATTCGTTGAGGGCTTCGTACTGCCCAGCCTTTTCGCGATAAGCGCGGACGGCCTCCTGCTGTTGCTCGTTACCAGTTTCAGTTTCCACTTCGGATTCGCCCGAATTCGACTCTTGACCCTTAATATCCATCTTTGGCTTAGCATTAAACTTGGACGTTTTTTCTCCCGGCTGATTACCGCTGGCTGCGGTGCCTGCCTTTGTCCCGCCTTTCTTGATAGATTCAGCTTGATTGCGACATTCACCTTCGCACTGACTCTTGCACTCGCTCAAGCATTGGCATTGCTTTCTTAGCAAATCGGAGAGCTTCTTACGGTTTCCTTGTTTACGAGCTTCGCTAGCCAACCCTTTCATGCCGTCGCTGAACTTCCCGCGGTTGCCTTGGGACAATCCTTCGCTGACTTGAGCGGCCGACTCTTGCGACTTCGTTTTGGGAGCACCGTCCTGATTGCCCTGATTCAAATTGGCGAGCTTTTCAGTAATCGCCTTTTCGGTTTGGCGATCCAATTCGGGCATCTCGAGTTTCTCCAATTGCTCGGCAGCTTTTTGCAGTTCGCCTTTCGACAAGGCCTGGCCAGCGGCTGCCATGGCTTCGGAGAGCGATAGTGCCTTACCGACTTCTTGCAATTCGGCTGCGGCCTGAGTGTCACTCAATTGCTTTTGAATCTGTTGCAGCGTCGCTTCCGCTTGCGACAACTTAGCCAATGCTTCTTTTGGATCGACATCGGGTTGCTTCAATTGTTCAGCCAGTAGCTTGAGTTCCTCGACGACCTGTTCCAACTCCGGTGTCTTTTCCTCCGCTAACAGTTGTTCCAGTTCTTTCAATTCCTCGTCGATGCGATCGGCTTGCATTTCGACGACAGCGTTGGTTTGCTGAGATGCTTGAACTTCCTTGGCAGGATTCGATAGAAATATCAATGCAGCAGCCGCCGCGGTCAGTGAAATCGCCAGTGCCCACAACCGCGGTCGGCGAATCGGCACAACTTGTTTCGGGTTTATCGCTGCGGCATGGCGTTCGGCATCTTCGACTTGCAAACGTCGCAGCGGATCAACGTCAGCCGCTTGAATGAATTGGAGTGCCGTCTGCGTACGATCTTTCAGTTTGCAAACTTGATCGATGGCAAAGGCCGCTTGCCTCTTCGAACGCTTAGTTGCAAACGAGTAGACGACCCCGGCACCAGCTCCCAAAATCACTGGGGCCACGATCCAAGTCCAGCTAAACGAACCGGGCATCGCCAACCTGGCCAGTCCCACTGCGCACGAAACCGCTCCGCCGACAACCATGACCCACGACAAACACGACCAGACCCACTCTCGTTGTTGGCGAGCCCGAACTGTGTGAATTTGATTCAGTAACTGAGTCATGGTACGAATCTCCGTCGATTAAGTTTCACGTTTTGAAACCGGCAAGCCTTGTGAATGCATCGGCTCACGTTCCGATATCGGCCACACTCGCTAACCCATCGGGTTTTTAGGCGAGCGGCAGATGGGAATATACCAGTACAAGCCCGAAGCGCAAGCGAGTGAGAGCCTGGATTGACATACGCCTG